>Ga0208245_1000045_pt1 | contig 137722 bp, 227 predicted proteins | sample RifOxyC1_FD_184035 | JGI IMG/M metagenome (GOLD analysis project Ga0208245, IMG submission 184035) | Soil microbial communities from Rifle, Colorado - Rifle Oxygen_injection C1 (SPAdes) | ecosystem: Environmental > Terrestrial > Deep subsurface > Rock core/Sediment | place: Rifle, Colorado... | reverse complement strand
TCAAGATAAAAAAGTTAGGGGAATTTACGTTTTATCTTGACAAAAATAATATAATGTGATAATATGTGTTTGCTTCAATTTTTGTGATGAAAAATAATGTTTTAATAATATTTAAAAACTATAGAGATAATAATTATAAATTTATTTAATTTTTCACATACTTTTTAATTATACCTTTCAGAATTGTAAGCATAAATATATTGGTATATTTTACTGTAACAAATATAATGACGATACGTTCTATAGTTTGGTGATTATTCACTAAAATCTAATTGATAAAGGAGAAAAATAAGATGAATAAAAGCATTGCTGAAATTACTGCTGCCGAGTGGTCGTTATCTTTAGATGAAATTATTTGCATAGTGAACAATAATTCTCATCGCCAATATAAAGTTGTGCTTTTTAATAACTTATTAGATAACGATGAAATCGTGGGTACTTTTTTTGGGGGCGAACTGGTTTATATTTGAAAAATTGGTATAAACAAAAAAAAATAAAAAAAGTTCCCATTTGGGGGAGCAGGGAATTTTTCTTTATTTTTATTGTAAAAATTATAAAAATTATAAAAATAAATAAGGATAAAAATAATGAATAAAGAAATAGTCATGGTGATTTTTAGTAAAAATCGTGCTTTGCAACTTGATTTATGTTTAAATAGTTTTTATAATCGCTGTGTCGATTCTTCTTATTTAAATATCAAAGTAATTTATACGTATGATGAATTGCATAAACAATCATATAAAATATTACAAGCAGAACATCCTAGTGTTGAATTTATTAAAGAAAATAATTTTAAGCAAGATCTATTAAATTCTATAAATGAATATTATCACATTCTATTTTGTGTAGACGACACTATTTTTACACAAGATTTTATTTTAAAAAATAAAGTTGTTTATGCTTTAAATAATTTGCCGCCAGCATTGGGTTTTTCTTTACGACTTGGGACAAATACAAAATATTGTTATCCTTTAGATAAATATCAAGAAATTCCTCATAGTTTTTCAACTAATAAAAGTGGTATTTTATTTTATTCTTGGAATAATGCTCAATATGATTTTGCTTATCCATTAGAAGTATCGTCCAGTGTCTACAGGACACAAGATATTTATCCTATCCTATCTGGAGGTGATTATAGTAATCCAAATCAGTTAGAAGCCCTTCTAGACTATAATTCGATGGTATTTAGGGAGATTAGACCATTTATGTTATATTATCATCAATCGGTAGCATTTTCTAATCCGGTGAACAAAATTCAGACGGTTGCTCCATTAAATAGAGTGGGTAATAATAAATTATATGAGAGCGATATTCTTTTAGAAAAATATATAAATGGATATAGAATTGATCCTGATAAATTTTATGGTTTTGTAAGCAACGGGTGTCATATATTAGTAGATTTATTTAATAAGGAGAATAATTACAAATAATAATATGGAATTTGATAAAGAATTAATAAATAAAGTTTGGGATAATATAGAAAAAACATCGGAAGATAAATGTTGGAATTGGATTGGTAAAATAAGAAATAATCTTCCGATAGTATGTTATTATGAAAATGGAAAATCAAATATATATAGTGTTAAAAGGATTGTTTATGAAATATATTACAAAATAGAGATAAAAAGAAAAACAATAAAACAACTTTGCAATAATGTTTTATGTTGTAATCCGAAGCATTTATTTATAGTAAGAATGAATGGAAGTGATAACGATAAATTTAATGATCAAAAATTTTTAGAATATTTTTGGAACAAAGTTGATATTAGAAATGATGATGAATGCTGGAATTGGTTAGGGGATGTTTCTCGAAATGGCAATGGATTGTTTTTCGCTTATGACAAAAATGGAAAAATTAAATCGTTTCCGGCCAGTCATTTTGTTTATAAATTAAATAATGAGGATTATAAATCAATAAAAAAAATTTATTATAAATGCGGAAATAAACTATGTTGTAACCCTCAACATTTATCTATAAATAAAAAAGATAAAAAATTTGTGATTGATCAAAAACAATTAAATCGTTTTTGGTCTAAAGTTAATGTAAAAGAATTTAGTGAATGTTGGGAATGGCGAGGAGCTAAAGATCAAAAAGGATATGGAACAATTTATTTTAACAAAAAAATTCAAAGAGCGCATAGGGTGTCCTTTATATTAACTCATGGTGTAATTGGTAATAATTTATGTGTTTTACATTATTGCGATAATCCTAGTTGCGTAAATCCAAATCATTTATTTTTAGGAACGGTTAAAGATAATTCTGATGACATGATTAAAAAAGGAAGAGAATATCATCCAAGTGGCAGTAAGCATCCTGTTTCTAAATTAACGGAGGAGAAAATTTACGAAATTGTTGATTTAATACAAAAAGATTATACCTATGCGGATATTGCTAAATTATATAAAGTTGTTCCTACCACCATTAATAGAATAGCCACAGGAACAGGATGGAAAAACGTTAAAAGACCAATATTTAAAAGAGGCAAGGGTTATAAATCAATTAGGAAATTAATATTATGAAAAATAAAAATGTTTCGATAGATATAATTATTGCTACTAAAAATCGTCCCAATTTATTACGTAAAGCTATTCAATCTGTAATAAATCAGACCTTTCAAAATTTCTATATTGCTGTAACAAATGATGGTGGAGAGAATGTGGAACATATTATTAATGAATTTAATGATCCTCGAATTTATTATTTTCAACATGATATAAGTTTAGGATTGAGCCAAGCTAGAAATACGGGGATTAAGAATTTAAATAGTCAATTTTTAACATGTTTAGATGACGATGATGTATTGGGTAAATGGCATTTGGAATTTTTAGTAAGATATCTAACAGAATTAAATTATGAAATAGTTTATACGAATGCTATACGTAATATTATGCAAAAAGATAAAAATGGAATTTATCAATCTGTAGCCAAGGATATTCCTTACGATATTGATTTTAATTTCGATTTAATATTGGTACAAAATATTACTCCGGTAGAATCGGTAGGTTTTAGTCGGAAATCTATTGAAGAAATTGGATTATTTGATTCGACATTATCCAGGTATGAAGATTGGGATGCGTGGATAAAAATTTCCCGTAAATATCCAATGTTACATATTCCAATTCCCACTTGTGAATTTACGTGGCGAAATGATTTAGATGGTACATCTATGTCTAGCACACCCGATAATTTGTTTACCACTCTTTTACCAATAATTTATGAGCGATATTGGGAAACTGCACACGATAAAGTTTGGACTTGCAAAGCCATGAATTCTGTTTTAAAATCAAGAGGTTTACCAGAAATGTTTAGTTTTAAACAAATTGAAGAAGATGTAAAATCAGAATAATCACCCTTGACAAATTTACATAATTGTGATAATATTTACAAAATAATTAATAATATATAAAAATAAGGAGATAATATGTGTAATAAAATAAAGCTAGATGATTATGATGTTTTTGAAGGTCGTATTAATTCTCTGTTTAGAAATTTTAATGTAACAACAGAAAATGAATTAAAAATTAAATTATTTCAAGAATCAAAATTAATACCGTGTTTTTGTTGTGGTAGAGAATTCCCCCCTGAAAAAATAATTACAATACATTGTGATCCATATTGCCTTAATTGTGCGAGAAATTAATTATGGATAAAATGCACATTGCCGTATTTGTTGGAATGGCTTTAGAAACCGATGGGCAGGTATCAACAGGGGTTGTGCAAAAATTTATAAAAAATCATCCATCATCTGGATCTGTAGTGTCACCAGATGATATAAAAGAAACATTGGATTTATTAGTAACTGCTGGATTTTTAGAGTTAGATAAAGATGAAGAATTTCAAAGTATTTATAAAAGATATATTCCTATTCATTATGAGCAATCAAAAATAATACAATAAAATGAATGTTTTATAAGGAGATAATATGTTAAGTGTAATTCAGGCACAATCAGAAATAACTCAATATTTATTAATTGGTATAGGTGCTGGTATTCTTGGATTTATAATTATTATGTCCTATTATGTAATAATTACAATGGATGAAATATTAGATGAAACCATTAAAATAAAAAAATCAGTAGATAAAAGGACAAAAACATAATAATGGATAATAACGTAGATGATAATGAAATTTATGTTAATTTAGATTTAAATAGTTATAGTGTTTCTAAAGAAGAAGTTTTATTTTATTTGCAAGAATTAATGGATTTGGGATATATTAAAACTATGAAAGATATAGATGGTGAAATATTATATTCACTTACTGAAGAAGGTGAAAAATATACAATAAATAATATAATGAAAATGTCGGGTAGATTAAATTAATGTTATGAAAGCATATAGAATTGAATTTTTAAATTCTGAATGGTGTACATTAATACATGGTAAAACCAGAGGACAAGCAAAAAGTCGATTTATGCGAGTACAACCCGATCCTTGGATGTCTGATTCTGATTATTGGACAGAAATTAGAACAAAACGTATTCGAGGATTAGATAATTTACCAATTACTTATGAAAATTCTAAAAATGCCGATTTTCTATATTTAGATATTGATGGCGAATATTTAATACCTGAATTATTTATAAATGATTGTGATTGTGAAATATGTAAAAACATAAAACAATAGTTTTATAGGAGATAATAATATGTCTTGGAACTACAGGATAGTTCATCAATTTGGAACACATAACCCTAAATATCTCAGAAATAATCCAGATTCAGAAAAAGTTTGGCATTTATATGCTATACATGAAATTTATTATCCTAAACTTCATGATCCTCCTGATGGATTTACAAAAAATCCTGTATCTCCAACTGGTGTAAATTTTATAGAATTAACAAGAAGTTGGCAACTTTATAAAAAGGCATTCCAAAGAGATGTGTTACATTATGATAATGATAAAGAAATGTTTGTGGAAGGAGAAAAAGAAAATTAATGGCACAGGTAACGGTTCATCAATTACAATCTAAAGATGGCGGTGATGCTTATTTAAATATAGATGAAGACTATGGGCGAATTGAAGTTATGGGATATATTTATAAATGTCCTGTTTATTTTGCACGAAACGGATCTTATTTTTATTTATTTGTTTTTGATGATCAAAGATATGCAAGTGAATGGCTAGAAGAAAATAATAATAAATATGAATTAATAGTAGAATTAAGGCCAACGGAATAATAAAAAGGAATTTCATTATGGACGAAGAAGAAATATTGCATAATACTTTAACAAAATATAATGATTCTGGCGAAGTAACACGAACACAATTAACGAGATATAATTTTATTCATAAATCTATTATTGAGCATTCGAATAAACTACTTTTACAAATGCAAGAATATCTTATAAATAGTGATGAATATGAAAGTATTGCGCATAACTGGAATAAAATTTCAGATGGTATTAATGATGCTCACGAAATTATTACTGGATTGGTAGAGGGCATTAAAGAAAGAGATGAAATATTTTTAGAATATATTAATAATATAAAAGAAAATACAAAAGGAGAAAATATATAATGAATGACAATTTAACTGAAATTATTTTTGTCTTAGATCGAAGTGGATCAATGAGGGATTTAACTCAGGATACAATAGGGGGCTTTAATTCGTTTATAGAAACGCAAAAACAAGAGCCTGGAGAAGCTAAGTTAACAACTGTTCTTTTTGATGATCGTTATGAAATTTTACATAATGGTATTGATTTAAAGGATATAGAAGATTTAACCGTGAAAGAATATTATGCGCGAGGTATGACCGCTTTATTGGATGCTATTGGTAAAACAATTAATATAGTTGGTGAAAGACTCAATAATATAAAGGAAAATGATTGTCCCTCAAAAATTATTTTTGTTATTACAACAGATGGCTATGAAAATTCCAGTAAAGAATTTACTCAAGATGTAATTAAGGAAATGATTGAACATCAAACAGATAAATATAATTGGCAATTTATTTTTCTAGGTGCAAATATGGATGCTATTTCTGTGGCTGGAAGTTATGGTATTAGCGCGGCTGCTAGTTATACTGCTACTCCTATTGGTACTCAGAATCTTTATGATACGGTTAGTAGTACAACTACTTCTTATAGGGCAAGTGGAAAAATAAATAAAGATTGGGATAAAGAATTATAATAAAAACAAGATTTTATCTGAAAAGGAGAATTAATAAAATGGATAAGGATAATAAGACGTTGGCTTGCCTCGGTATATGGATATATTTATTTATTTTAATGATTGGCGGTCCAATTATTCATGGTTGGGCTTTGAAAATCCTATGGAGTTGGTTTATTGTTCCCTTATTTGGTTTACCTGAATTAACTATTACGTTTGCTATTGGAATTAGCTTAATTGTTGGAATGTTTAAAAATACTACAGCCAACAATCAAAGTAAAAATAAGGATTGGGTTGAGATTATAGGAGAAGGATTTGGAGCAGCATTTATTGCCCCATTATTATTTGTGGGTGTTGGTTGGATCGTTACATTGTTTTTATAAAGGAGAAATATGAAAAAATTATATAAAGCAGAAATTGTTTATAAAATACAATTAAAAAAAGGTTGGCGTAAAAAGAAAATAGAAGTATTTGAAATTTATCATAGTCTAGATCGTATTTTTGTGGCTGAAACACCTCATTCAGCACAAATGCAAGTATTGAAATTAGAAAAATATCGTGGTGAAAAATTTCCATATGACCTTAGATGGGAAGAAAATTATTATGGATTAGATGGTAAAGATTATAAAATCATTGACATAAGTGCAGAAGTTAAGGTAGTTGGTGGTGTTTCATTAGATGCATTAGTCAAATATATGGATTACGAAGATTTTATAAACTATTTACGAGAGATGTTAACCAAATAAAAATGATGGAAAATATAAAATAGAAAGGATTAAATAAAAATAAAATGCATATAGAACTATATATAAAAGGTAATAAAATTGAACCGTTTATTAATATTGGATGGTATAAAGGTGAAGATCCATGTTTATTTAAACTTGAATTATTAAATAAATGGGGAGATGATGCGATGAATATTATCTATTTACAAATGTTTAAATTTCTTTTTACTATTGGTGTCGAATGGAAAAGTTTATTAAATAAATAATAATGATAAAAGATGTAATATAATGTAATTAAATAGAAAAATAAGTGTCAATTGAATATGATAAAAGATAATTTTTATTAGTTTAATAGGAGGTAATAATGACATATAAGCGAGTGAAATTAGAGCCAGATTCTTTAAAAATTATTTGGGAGGATATAGGTTTAAAGTTTATGTGTTTTGATTGCGGTGAACCTATTTATATTGAAAAAGAATTTGGTCCTTATGAATGTGATTGTGGTCGTGTTTATGAACTTGATTATATTCTTTATGAGTTGTATGAGAAACGAATATAAAATCACTATTTTATAATAAATAATATATAAGGAAATAAATGTATAAAATTGAAAATATAGTAAATACCATTCTGTTTGGTCATGTTTTAGAACAATTAAAGAAAATCCCCAATAATTCAATTGACTTAATGATTACTTCTCCTCCTTATTATGGCTTACGAAAGTATGAAACCAATCCTGTAATTTGGGACAACCATAATGGATGTGATCATGAATGGGAAACTTTTACTCGTAAAGGTCAAACGGGTGGCACAAAATCTCTAAAAGTACAAATAAAAGATAAAATAAATTTTCAAATAGTTCCAGACAGCATTCAAGGTTTTTGTGTTAAGTGTGGGGCATGGAAAGGCGAATTAGGGTTAGAACCAACATTTAAATTATATATTCAACACTTATTAGAAATATTTGAAGAAGCACGAAGAGTATTAAAATCGGAAGGTTCTTGTTGGGTGAATTTAGGCGATAGTTATAGTAGTGGTAGCAATCAAGGTGCAGGAGCAAATCGAAATGGAACAAAGCAAGGGACAAACAAAGGTAGTTTATATTTATCAGCAAAGGGTTCTAAATCACTTTTAGTAAATACAGGCATTGTTAAAAAATCTCTTATGGGCATTCCTGATCGCTTTAAGATTGCTATGATTGATAATGGTTGGATATGTAGAAATGAAATTATATGGCATAAACCTAATCAAATGCCTTCATCTGCTAAAGATAGATTTACCGGAGATTATGAAAAATTTTATTGGTTTACAAAAAATAGTAAATATTATTTTGAGCAGCAATTAGAAAAAAGTTTATGGGCAGATAAAGATAAAAGATTTATAAATGGACCAACAAAAGGAAACAAATGTTCTCAAGGACAATATGCTCAAAATGAATCTGGTAAATTTAGAAAAGATGGAATGAGAAATAAACGTACAGTTTGGAGCATCAATACTCAAGGTATAAAAGATCCTCATTTTGCAACCTATCCTGAAGAATTAGTAAAAACTCCAATTTTAGCTTGTTGTCCTGAAAATGGTATTGTTTTAGATATTTTTATAGGATCTGGTACTACTGGTAAAGTAGCAAGAGATTTAGGTAGAAATTTTATTGGAATTGAATTGAATGAAGATTCTATTGAAATTGCAAAAAAAAGAATAAATATCTAATGAAACTGTAATTTTATAAGGAGATATGGACAAAAAAATATGAAGTTATGCAAAGATGGCAAACAATTACTTGAAAGATTTGAAGAACAAAGAAAGAATAATGATGATTATCTTTTTGAAATGACACAATCTAATTGGTTATGGCATTTTAAAACTTGTCCAAAGTGTAGTAAATATTATAAAAAATAATAGATAGTTAGAAATTAATATAATGGATAAATGATAAATTATAAAATTGAAAAAATATCTGCAAAATTGGCAAAAAATTACATAAGAGAAAATCATTATTCTCACGGTAGTCATAATGGTCCTAGTCCTTGTTATGGTTTGTACGATAATGATTTATTAATCGGAGTTTTAATGTTTGCTACGCCTTGTAGCGAAGCAGTTAGATCAAGTTTGTTTGGTAAAGATTATAAAAACCACGTTACTGAATTACATAGATTGCACATATTAGACGTTACACCTAGAAATACTGAAAGTTGGTTTATTTCCAAGTGTTTAAGATTATTAAAAAAAGATAAACCTGAAATTTGGGCAATATTAAGTTTTAGTGACATGACAGAAGGACACAATGGAGTAATATATCAAGCTACCAATGCTTATAGACTAGGTGCAACGGGTAAAGCAATTTTTTATCGTGATAAAGATGGTAGATTAAGACATCCTAGACAATGTGGGGTAAATATAACTAGAAAAATGGCGATAGAATTAGGATGGATACCAGAAATACGAGCTGCTAAAAATCGATATATGTGGTTGCTTCCCGATAGTAAATCACATAAAAAATGGATGATTGAAAATTGTAAATATAATTTATTAAATCAAAAATTTAACTAATGAAATTGGTGTTTTATTTGTTATAAAAATTATAAATTATAAAATTATAAAAGGAGAAATTATTAATGCATTATTTAAAAACAATATGTAATTTGCTGGAATCTCTTTCAAACGGTAATGAAATTGAAGTAATGGAATTTGCAAATGAAATTTGTAATCTTGTTATGGATAAAGTAGGAATTACTGATTATGAACGAAATACGGCAGAAGAATTTTATGAAGATTTAAATGATGAAATTACTGAAGAAGAGTTTGATCGATAATGGAGGAAAAAAATAAATTTGCTATTAGTTATGTCTTTGCTGATCGACCCGGAGAATTGAATACATCTGTTTTTAGATGTATGATACCTGCTAAAGCATTTGGTCGTGCTGGTTATGGAGCAAGTTTAATTCCTGCTCAATTATTTCAAGAACACACAAAAGAAGCCGAAGAAGCTTGTAATAATTCTCATATAATTGTTATTGAAAGAAATTTATTTGGTGATGTTTTAACAAGAGCAATATATTGGATTGTTCGTGGTAAAGTAGTAATTGCTAATTTTGATGATAATTATGATGTTATTGAATCTACAAATGCTTCTTATAATTACTGGCATGATGGATCTATAAAAATTATGAAAGATGGGGAATTGAAAACACTTACTGTATTTCCTCATCCGCTTTGGCAATTTAAATTAGGATTAAAATTGTGCCATGCTCAAATTGTACCCTCAAAAGAATTAATGAAATATTATAGTGAATATTCTCCAACATATTTTATTCCAAATTATTTTGAAACACAGCATTATATAAATATTCAAAAAGAAGAAAGAGATTATATTACTATTGGTTGGGGAGGTAGTTTATCCCATTTGCAAAGTTTTAGAGATAGTGGAGTATTACAAGCATTACAAAATGTTTGTCGAGTAAGATCTAATGTTAAAGTTATGATTTGTGGCGATGATAGGGTATATAAAAAAGTTGAATTACCAGATGAAAATAAAATATTTCAATCTTTTGTTCCTCATGATCAATGGGGAAGTATAGTTGCTAAAAAGTTTGATATTGGTATTGCCCCGTTATGTGGAGAATATGATAAATATCGTAGTTGGATCAAGCCAATGGAGTATATGCTTACGCGTACCCCCTGGATAGCGTCACAAGGGCCAGCATACAACGATATATCTCAATTTGGTACTTTGATACCTAATACTGAAAATAATTGGACTGAAGCAATTCTACACTATATTGATAATTTTGAAATAGAAAAACAGAAAATGAATGGCGAATCTTATGAATTTGCTTTATCTCAAGATATTGACAAAAATATAGAAAGTATAGCAGACAATTTTAGATTAATTGCTAAAAATCACGCAAATATATTGTTATAAATAAAATTCGTTATTGACAAATTTATAGTTCTATGATAAGATTTATAATATAATAAATAAAATATAAAGGAGAAGGAGGATGCCCATTGATTATTACACTTTATTATTTCCAATTGGAACACTTATTGTAGGAATCATAGGTGGTTGGATTTTAGTAACTGGTTTTGGTCGCAATAAGAAAAAGGCATTACGAGATTTTGATAAAGAATTACGGGAACATGGCAATTTTCATAGAGGCAATGAATTATTTTCAAATAAAGATAATGAGTAAGGAATAATAAAATGAGAATATGTAATTTCGATCCAAGAATGTATAAAAAAAGTATTGGAATTATTGAATGTCCTGAATGCGGTATGCCTGTTCAAGCCGGTATGCCTCATCCTAAACATAATTATTTATTTTCTATGAAAGAAAAACCTTGTGATAAATGCGATCCGATAAAGTATCCTTTATGCAATGATTGTTATAAAGCATAGTATTTACAAATTATTAAATATATAGTAAAATAATTTCATAATGTCAATTTATTCTATAAGAAAAAGGAAAACAAAATGGTAAAGAAAAATAATTTATTTATTTCTAAATATCACTATATTCCTTGTATTGCAGAATACACTCGTTATTTAAATTTAGATAAATCTAAACATACTTTGCGAATGTATTTAACTTCTATAGAACGGTTTTTTGATTTTATGAAAGTTGAAACAACTGAAAGTATTTCTAAAATCATATCTGGCAATATTAGAGAATATCAATTTAAATTAAAAGATGATGGATTACAATCATCTAGTATAAATGCTCACATCCGAGCATTGAAAGCGTTGTTTTCCTGGTTGCTTGAAAATGAATATATTAATGAAAATCCTTTTGGAAAAGTTCGTAATATGAAAGAACCTAAAAAAAGTTTATCTTATCTTTCTGAAGAAGAAGTTACTCAAATGTTTACTGGATGTAAAAATATTGAAGAAAAAACCATTCTCGCATTGTTTTTATCTCTTGGATTGCGAAGATCTGAATTGGTTGATTTAAAAGTTAATGATATTAAAGATTATCAGGTAAACATTGTAGGAAAAGGATCAAAATATCGTTCTTTATATCTTCAAGATGATGTTTATAAACTATTAAATGAATTTCTTTCTGTCCGTAAACATCAGGATTTTGAGTATGTGTTTCGTTCTAAAATGGGTAATAAATATACTACTGAAGCAATTAGACAAAAAATTAAATCTATTGCTGGTCGTGCTGGTATTGAAGAAGAGCGTATTGAAGATATAACTCCTCATACTCTTCGAAGAACGGCAGCTACTAATTTAGTAGAAGGTGGAACTGATATTCGAGTAATTCAAGGCGTATTAGGTCATTCTGCGCTTTCCACCACAATGCGATATGCAAATCTTAGAAATTCTGCTGTAGAAAAAGCAATGAGAGGTCAAAAGCAATTAATTTTATAAAGGAGAATATAAATAATAATGGATGAAAAAATTAATGTATATACTAATTATGATGATGAAAAGATTATTATAGAAATTCCAATTGATTCACTTTTATTTATGCAAGAAAATCGTGAAGATTTACCTTTTCAAATTACAGATAAGGGCAATATGTTAGAATGGTTGCATAGTAAATTAATTGAATATGACGATAAAGAAGATGGTTCTACGGCATTTTCTAGATTTATTGATGGTGCATTTCAAGATGCTTATGAACATGGCGAAGCTTGGTTAGAAGGAATTGTTTATGAAGGAGAACAATAATAAAATGGCGGCATATTATTTAAAATCTTATACATATGATTGGGGATCTGATTGGGGTTGTGATTCATATACTATAAAACCTGATGATATAGATATTCATAATTTCAAGGAAAATAATAAATTTATTCCAAAACAAATTATTGTTAATAATAAAACAGTAGTTTGCATATGGAAAGATGGATCTAAAACAAAAGTAACTTGTTCTGATGATGATGTGTTTACAGTAGAAGCAGGAGTGGCACACGCCATTGCTAAAAAAATATTTGGTAGCAGAAGTGCGTTTCTAAGAGCGGTAGAAAAAGCATATGTTCAACTACCCAAAAATTTAAATAAATCTAATGGGTAGACCTCGAAAAGGAATTATAAATCCTAAAAATAATTTTAGGATTCATGAACCAACAAAATTAAAAGAAGTTGAATTTGATCGTGATAAATATGATATTATAGAACAAAGTTTTCCTTTTAGTGTTAAATTATTACAAGAGTATAGATTGTATTGGGGGGATATTGGAGCAGTTATAAAAGAATACGAAGAACAATATGGTGAAATAAATAATCTAATATATTATGATAAAATTTCTAAGCATGTGGCAATACTTGTAAATAATAAAATAAATAATATTATAAATGATAATAAGGAGGTTGTAAAATAATAATTATATGTATCCTGAACTTCAAGAATTTTTAAAAAAGATGGAAGAATTGTTAGATTTGAATAATTATGAAATGAGTGAGGTAGAAAATATATTATGGCTTACATTTCAAGCTGGTTATGATGAAGGTTTTGAGGATGCTAGTCCTTAGTTCTAGTATATTATAAATAATAAATATTATAAAAAAGGATGCTTATAATGGAAAATACTGTTTATCATAAAATCCAAAAAATTGCACAAACTAAAGATCAAGATGATATTAGGGATGTAAAAATAATTATTGGAAAGTATAGAGTTATGGCATTAAAGTATTATGGTGTGGTTCGTAGATTTATTTTTAAGCAAGCAGATGAAATTGAAAAAGAATTAGAGCGAGTTATTTTGGAATAATAAAATGTATGTTTTATAATAAAATGTTCTTTTTATAATAATTATAAATAATGAATAATAAAAATAATATTTATATTTACGCATTAATAGATCCTAGAAACATTAAAATAAAATATATTGGAGCTACCAAAAATTATAAAGATAGATATAATAATCATTTATCTAAATTTACTAGAAAAAATGAAAAAACTCTGAAAAATTATTGGGTAAATGAATTAGCATTATTTAATTTAAAACCAATATTAATTATTTTAGAAATTACAAATGCGATCAATGCAGATTCTAGAGAAAGATATTGGATTAATTATTTTGGTAAAGAAAATTTATTAAATCAAACCAATGGAGGAAAAATTTTAGAAGGAAAAGAAAATCCTTTTTATGGTAAACATCATACAGAAGAACATAAAACAATTGATTCTTATGATAAACAAGGAACAAAACATACAAAAAATTCAAGTAGTAAATATTCTGGTGTTTCATATGAAAAACCTAGAAACAAATGGAGAGCTACTATGGAACATAGGGGAAAGAGTATCTTTGTTGGAAGATATGATAATGAAATTGATGCTGCTTTAGCCTATAACAAAAAAGCATTAGAAATTTATGGTAGTAATGCTAAATTAAATATTATTGATAATATTGGAGAATAATATAAGTTGTCTATTGATAATGAAATACTAAAATTTATTGAAGAATTAAAATATAAACATAATATAATGCCCTACGCATATCTAAATGATAAAACTTTTGAACCTGGAAAATCTTTTGTACTTTATTCTTCACCTTATTGGGATTATAATGAATTAATTTCAGGAATTAAATCATTGCTTGCTGGTAAATGGTTGGTTGGTGGAAGTGATACTCATTTATTTGAAACTAAATTTGCTAAAAAAATTGGTGATAAGTATGCTGTTTTTTTGAATAGTGGTAGTAGTGCAAATTTGATTATGATAAATGCGTTAAAAATTTATTATGATTGGCCTGATGGATCAGAAATATTAGTATCGCCAGTTGCTTTTCCGACAACCATTAGTGTAATATATCAAAATAATTTAATACCTGTTTTTATTGATTCTGAAAAAAGTACATATAACATTGATCTTAATTTAATTGAAGAAAAAATAACGAATAAAACTAAGGCAATATTTCTAAGTCCAGTTTTAGGCAATAGTCCAGATTTAGATTTTATACTAGAAATATGTGTAAGTCATGATATAAAGCTGATTTTAGACGGATGTGATAGTTTAGGATCTCTTTGGCGATATAATAATTTGAATCAATATGCTGTAGCAACTTCTGAATCTTTTTATCCTGCACATACAATATCTACGATTCAAGGTGGCATGATTAGTTCATCAAATGAAGAAATCATTTTGATTGCTCGTAGATTAGCGACTTGGGGTAGAGGTTGCCATTGTCAATCAACACAAAATCTTTTACCGCTAGGTGCTTGTGGAGAACGCTTTAATAATTGGCTTGCCCCAAAATATTGCGAAACTGTTGATCATCGCTACACGTTTACGGAAATTGGTTTTAACTTGATTCCCCCTGAACTTTTGGGATCTATCGGTTTAAAACAATTAGATAAACTAGATGAAATATTAGATAAAAGGAAATGTAATCATAAAATTATTTCTGAATTGTTTATGAGGTATATAAAGAATATCCATCTACCAGAAGAATTAGAACATTCTGATACGGCATGGTTTGGTAATTTTATAATTTGTGATAATAAAGAATTAAAGCAAAAACTTGTAGCATATTTAGAAAATTCAAAAATACAAACTCGGTCATTATTTTCTGGTAATCTACTCTTGCATCCCGCATATTCGTTTTTAGATGATCATAAGAAGTACCCTGTGGCAAATACTGTATTGGATTTAACATTTTTTACTGGAAATCCCCCACATTATGGTCCAAATATATTGAATTATGTAGAGGATATGTTAAGGAAATTTGATAATGAGTAAAATTTTAATTTTAGGAGATGGTTTACTAGGTTTAGAAATACAAAAACAAACCGGATGGGATTATATAAGTCGTAAAAAAGATAATTTTGATTTTACTGCTTTATATACTTATGTTGATTATTTAAAAAAATATGATGAAATATTAAATTGTATTGGTTATACAGATACTTATAGTGATAATAAACAAAAGCATTGGGATATTAATTATAAAGGTGTAGCTGATTTAGCAGATTATTGTTCGGAATATAGAAAAAAAATTATTCATATAAGTACTGATTATATTTACAGTAATTCTTCCCCTAATGCTTCTGAAAAAGATCCTCCTGCTAATTGCCCTAACTGGTATACATATACTAAATTATTGGCAGATGGACATGTTCAATTACGTTTATTAAATTATCTTATTATTAGAACTTCTTTTAAACCTCGTCCATTTCCATATTCGGAAGCAATACTTCAATTTGGAAATTTTGATTATGTGGATATTGTTGCTTCTTTAATTATTAAATTAATAAATAAAAATGCGATTGGTGTTTATAATGTTGGTACTAAAGTTAAATCTATGGGACAATTAGCACAAGAAACAAATAAAGATATTCAAATCACAAATAAAAAAATACATCGTTCTATGCCTTTAGATATAACTATGAATATTGATAAAATGAAGGAAGCTTTTGAATGAGTAAATATTTAAGTGTAGCGATTCCAACTTATGAATGTAATGGTTATGGCACACTGGTTTTAAGTCATTCTTTTGAAATCTTATATCGGCAAAATTATAAAAATTTTGATATTACAATAAGCGATGACTCGCAAAATAATGATGTTATGAACTTGTGTAAAGAATGGGACAATAAATTAGATATAAAATACCATAAAAATAAAACAAGGTTGGGAGCAGCTTTAAATACAAATAGCGCAATAAAAAAATCAATCGGCAAATGGATAAAAGTATTGTGCATGGATGATTATCTATATGATGAATATTCATTGAACATTATTGTAGATAATTTAGAAGAACATGTAATTTGGTTATTTACAGATTATATTCATACATATGATTGGCATAATTATTTTCGTAGGCATTTACCAGATATAAATCCACAAATTTTTATTAGAAATACTTTAGGATCACCTTCAGCAGTAACGGTAAAAAATATAAATGGTTTACCTGAAATGGATGGAAATTTGAGTTATGCCTACGATTGTGATTGGTATTTTAGATTGTTTATAAAATATGGATATCCAAAACTTGTTAGACAAATGGGAATGGTAAATTATTTGTGGGATGGTTCTATTACTTCGTCTATATCAAGTAATTTGATCGAAAAAGAAAATAAATATATTCTCGATAAATATGGTCTTAAAATATGAAAATACAATTACCAGATGTAACATTGATTGCTTATTCCTGCATAAAAATACCTGAAACAATTTGGGCGATACAAAAAAGTTGCAAAAATATTAATTTTGGTAGTGTGAAATTGATTTCTGATAAAAAACCAGATAATTTACCCGATTTTATTACATGGGAATTTGCACCAACAATAAATCATATTGATAATTTTAATGAATATTTTTTTCGAAAACTTTATAAACATGTAGATACAGAATATTGTTTAACTATTCAATATCATGCGTGGATTGCAACTTCTTCACTTTGGACTAATGAGTTTTTAAATTATGATTATTGCGGTGCGCCTTGGAAGATAATTGATGGTGCATATATGGCAAATGATGGAACTCGTTCGAGGGTGGGCAACGGTGGGCTTTCAATGAGATCTAAGCGATTACTTTCTTTGCCAGAACAAAAGGGATGGAACTTGAGAAGTGAACAAGGTTGGAAAAATGAGGATGGGAATATTTGTTGTTACTATAAAAAAGAATTTTTAGAAGAAGGAATTAAATATGCTCCTGTAGAATTGGCTGCACAATTTTCTTATGAAAATCCTGTACCAGAAAATCAAGGTGTTCCTAGTTTCGGATTTCATAAGTTTATGAATCCTGCAAATAAAGGAGTTTTATGAAAATTAAACCAAAAGCATTTTTTGTAATAAGTGCGTGGAACAATGATGTTTCATGGGTGGAAGAATATACAGATGATTATTTGATTTTCGATAAAAGCCACAACTTGCCTGAAAGTGACAAGATACGAAGAATAAATAATGTAGGATATAACATAAATGATATCTGTTTATATATTATTGAAAATTATAATAATTTACCTCCTCTTGTAGCATTTTTGGAAGGTGATCCTTGGACTCATTGTAAACGAGAAACATTTGATAAACTTATTTATAATGAATTTTTTACACCACTAGAAGATTATTCTAATGTGCCTGAATCTTCTGCTTATCGTAAAGATCCTGTGGATGGTGGATATATGGAAATAAATACATCATGGTATCTTTATTCTCATTCTGAAACACATGGTTCTGAGACACATCGTTATTTTACTTTTTATAATGAATTTTTAGATGCTATATTTGAAAATCCAGAATTTAAAAATCCAAGATATTTAAAATGGATTAGATTTTCTCCAGGTGGACAATATATTGTGCCAAAAGAAAATATTTTATTTTATAGTAAAAAGTTTTATGAGAAATTAATGAGTTATGTAGATTATCATAGAATTCCTGCTGAGGCATTTTTAATAGAACGAGCATTATATTATATTTTTACAAATAAATGGCGAGAGAAATAATGAATGAATTAGATATATTAGCTAGAAAATATGGTACAGATAAAAGAACAAATGATATTGGTCAAAATATTTATCACGGATATACTCCTATTTATTATCAATATTTAAATAATAAAAAACACATTATTAAAAATTTTTTAGAAATAGGAATTAGAGAAGGTTGGAGTCATAAAATGTGGGCAGAATGGTTGCCACTCGCTACTATTTATGGAATTGATAATTTCTCTGATCCTGCTTGTACGATAAAAAAAGAAGATATTGAAACTACTCAAATTAAAGTTATTGTAGGCGATCAGGCAGATGAAGAAGTATTAAATTATTTTAATAATATATCTTTAGATGTTATTATTGATGATGGTTCTCATCGATCTTGGGATCAACAAAAAAGTTTTAATATATTATGGGATTATCTTATTCCTGGTGGTTATTATTTTATTGAAGATTTAGCTGTTTGTTTAATTAGAGAATTTAGAGAATTTGATGATCCAAATTCATCAACTTTAAACTGGATTTTAAATTTAAAAAATAATATTTTATTTTCTCATTATATTTCACAAGATAGATTAAATATAATCATAAATGAAATTGCTAATATCGAAATATATGGCGAATTAGCGGTTATTGAAAAGAAAAAATTATGATCACAACGGATTTAACAGGGAATATTGGCGATCATCTAGTTCGATATCTCATGGTTAGATCAGTTGCAGAAAAGAATAATTATTCATGGGGTATCAATCCAGTAACATCACATGATTATTATAGCGGTAAAGAACAAATGGATTTTCTTGAAATTGATTATGGTGAAATAAATCATACACCTTACGGTCAATTACATTCAAGCATTACAAATACTTGGGAAGAAAAAATAATTCGATATCCAGATTATAACTATCATCCTTTTCAACCAGATATATTCAATGTTCCAGATAATACAAAATTGATTATTTATTGTTGTCATGATGCTCGATACTATGATAAAGAAAAAGTTAGGCAATGGTTATCGATAAAAGAAGAAAAGATTAATGAATATAATCAAATTTTAAATAATAATGGTATTGAATTTAATGAAAATCTTTGTGTGATAAATTGTCGAGGTGGAGAATATAGAGGAATTCCGTCTTTATTTTTAGGACAAGAATACTGGAATCATGCTTTTCAACAAATGCTGAAAATCAATCCTAGAATGAAATTTATTGTTATTACTGAAGATCCTCAATTTTATAAAAACGTATTCAATGTACCCGTATATCATTTTTCAATTGGTTGTGATTATTATGTTATTAATCAAGCAAAAAATTTAATTTTATCTAATAGTGGATTTGCTATATTTCCAGCTTGGTTAAATAAAAATGCAATAAATATTATTGCTCCTAAATATTGGTCAAGGCATAATATTTCAAATGGTTTTTGGGCTAATTCAGACATATGGACATTTGGATTTAATTTTATGAATAGATATGGTAAGTTATTTAATTATGAACAGATTATTGAAGAAGAAAGAACAAAAGGGAAAAATATATGACAGTTATCAATGCTTTTATTTTTTTTAATGAATTGGCGCAATTGGAAGTAAGATTAAATGAATTATACGATGTGGTTGATTATTTTATCCTATCGGAAAGCACAAAAACTCATTCACAAAATCCCAAACCTTTATTTTATAACGAGAATAAAGATTATTTCAAAAAATTTCAAGATAAGATAATTCATCAAATTATAGACGATACCCCTAACAACTATGATGAAATGTTGTCTATGCATCCTAAAAATGAATTGCATAAAAATGTAATCGATAAGGTTATTCGAGCGGATTGGTTTCCTAAAAATCGACCCGATTATGTCGCCATTACTTATGAATCAGAATGTCTTATTAGGGCAATGGATAGATTTGATCTAAATGATATTCTTATTTTAGATGAGGCTGATGAAATTCCTCGTAAGAACGTTATTGAATCTCTTATTCCTCAACTGGATTTAAATGAAATCTATAATTTAGAAAACGATATGTATTTTTATTATTTCAATTGTCTTAAAGAAGAACATTGGTTTGGTAATACAATTTTAACTCTAAAAAATTTCAAGCAATTTTCTCTTTGTGAATTGAGAATGCGTAGGCGTGGATTTTCAGTTTCTAATGCTGGATGGCATTTTTCATATATGGGAGGTGCGGATAAAATCAAATATAAAATTGAATCTCATGCGGAGCAAATGTTAAATACTTCAAAAATAAAAGATAGTATTCAAGATAATATTGACAATTGTATTACCAATGGTCACGATCTATATTTTCGCCCAAGCAAATTTAGTATAGTACCAATTACATTAGAAACCCATCCATTATATATTGTAGAAAACCAAAATAAATTTAAGGATTATATTAAATAATGAATAATGTTTTAGTGACTGGTTGTTCTGGATTCATAGGTGCAATTACAACAGAAATACTTGTAGAGCAAGGATATAGTGTAATTGGATTAGACAATTTTTCATCCAGTTATCCAGAGGCAGTAAATAAAAATATAAAATTTTATTATGGAGATGTACAAGATAAATATGTGTTAAACCGCATATTTGCCGATAATAAAATAGATTTCGTATTTCACTTTGCCGCCGAATCAATTATAGATAAATCTATGATTGATCCTTCTTTATTTTTTAATGCTAATATAAGTGGTGGAATTACATTATTAGATACAATGCGAGAACATGGAGTTAATAAATTTATACATTCTTCTACTGCATCATCATATGGAATACCATTATATACTCCTATTGATGAAAATCATCCTCAAAATCCTATAAATGCTTATGGTGAATCAAAATATATTTTTGAAAGAATATTAAAGTGGTATCAAAAATGTTATGATCTTGATTATGTAATGTTTAGGTATTTTAATGTGGGCGGTTCTACCTTGTTAAATGGTGAAAGACGTAAAGAAGAAACAAGATTATTGCCAACTATAATGAGATGTATAAAAAATAATCAAACCTTAAAAATATTTGGAAATGACTATGATACTAAAGACGGTACGGCAGTAAGAGATTATTTGCATGTAGTCGATGTAGCTAATGCTCATATTTTAGCAATGAATAAATTTGATACTGTAAAAAATGATGTTTATAATTTAGGGAGTGAAGAAGGTTTTTCTTTGTTAGAAATTATTGAACTATCTGAAAAGATTACTAAGTATAAAATAAATTATGAATTTACAGATAGACGGCCAGGTGATCCTTCTGTACTAATTGCATCAAGAGATAGGGCTATAAATAAATTAGGTTGGCAACCAGATTATTCTAATCTATCATGTGTTATAAAAGATACTTGGAGGTGGTTTAATACATATGGCAGTATATAATTATTTTACTTTTTATAATAATTTTAATTATTTAAAAATACGATATAAAAACCATAAATTATTTTTGGAAATAAAATGAAATTTACTCAATATATAAAAGATAATTATGTAATTAAAATTGATAATAATAAAATAGAACAGGCAATTCAAGGAATTTTATATTGTATTAATAATAATATTCAAATTTTTATTATTGGCAATGGCGGTAGTGCATATTCTGGTTCTCATTTTGCGCAGGATCTAGTAAAGGTTTGCAATGCGAAAGCAAGTAGTTTAACGGATAATATTGGTTTAGTCACAGCTTTTGCTAATGATGTTGATTATGCGTCAATTTTTTTAGAACAATTAAAACGGTATAATGAACAATATTTATTGATTGCTATTTCCTGTTCTGGTTGTTCTAAAAACATTATTAATGCTGTTTGGTATACAAAATTTACTAGAAACTTACCTGCAATAAGTTTTACATCTCCGTCTTATGAAAAATCAACATTGTCTTTATATACTGATTTAGATATATGTATTAATGCTAAAAATATATTTATTGGCGAATCTATTCATTCAATAATTTTTCATTTTATTATTGATGAATTAAAAAGGCGTTTAAATGATAATTAGTAAAACACCATTTCGAATATCTTTATTTGGAGGTGGTACGGATTTTCCATCATTTTATAAGCGACATAATGGAGAGGTTCTTTCGACAACTATAGATAAATATGTATATGTAATTGCTAAAAAGAGATTTGATAATAATATTCGATTGGGATATAGTACAACAGAAAACGTGTCAAATTTAAATAATTTAAAACACGAATTGGCTAGAGAAGCAATTAAAAAAGTTGATGTATGTGGTATTGAAATTTCAACTATGGCCGATATTCCTGGGGGTTCTGGTTTAGGAAGTTCAAGTGCAGTAACGGTAGGATTATTACATATACTTTATGCTTATAAAAATAAATCTATATCAAAGGATATGTTAGTAAAGGAAGCAATAGATATAGAAATAAATAAATTGCATAAACATATCGGTATTCAAGATCAAATAGCGGTTACTTATGGTGGTTTTAATCAAATAAAATTTACAAATCAACAACCACATTTTAATGTTTTTACATTTTGCTCTCAAGATATTGTTGAAGAATTAGAAAAAAATTTATTACTTTTTTATACTGGCAATACAAGAATGGCAACAAATATTTTAGAAGAACAAAATAATAATTCAGAAAAAAATTTTAATATTTTAATTGAATTATTGGGCTTATGTAAAGAAGCGAAATATCAATTAATAAAAGGCAATATAGAAATAATTGGCACATTATTATATGAATCATGGAAATTAAAAAAACAATTGGCTTCTAAAATTACAAATAATAACATTGATGAATTATATAATTTTTTAATTAAAAATGGTGTAAGTGGTGGAAAATTATTAGGTGCGGGAGGAGGAGGATTTATATTAGCGTTTTGTTTACCCGATAAACAAAAAAAATTATTAGAAGAAACCAAAATAAAAAATATTCAAAATTTACCATTTAAATTTGAAAAAGGAGGAAGTAGAATTGTTTTTAATGATCAATAGGTATAAATATGATTGAATTTATGAAATTTCTAATAAATCTTGATGAAAGAAAAGATAGGCTAGAAGAATCAAAAGTTGAAATTGCTAAGTTAGGTTTTACAGATGTAATACGTTTTCCGGCGATAAAAACTGAAAATGGTTTATTTGGTTGCTTATTATCTCATCTTTATTGCTTAAATTTTGCATATCAGCAACAAAAATCAGCAATGATATTTGAAGATGATTTTAAACTTATTAATGAATATAATGAAATATTGCCAAAAGCATTAAATGAATTAGAACAAAAAGATTGGAGTTTGTTTTATCTTGGAGGGAACATTTATCAAGGTGAAGTGATACAAGAAACAGACCATCTCGGAAGATTAACATTTTGCCAAAGTACACATTCTATATGTGTAAATTACAAATATATTCCTCAAATTATTTTTACTATTCTAGGTATTTATGGAATGCCGCTGGATCTAATTTATTGTAATTATATTATTCCAAATTTACCTTGCTATATTACAGTACCTAAAATGATTGCCATTCAAAGAGATTCATATAGCGATATTGAAATGCAAAATGTAAATTATTCTAGTTGGATGGAAAAACGGTATTATGCAAAATTAAAGTTGTTCGATAAAAACCCTTGACAAATTTACAAATGTGTGATAAAATCTTTGTAATCCCCCTATAAAAGTAATAAAAAATATATAAAAGGAGTAAATTTGACCTAAAAATATATTGAATTTCAAATAAAATGTTGTTTTTATTATATTTCACAATGTTATAAAAAATAATAATTATAAGAAATAAAAATTATAAAGGAGAATAATTAAATATGGCAAGTAAAGGATTGGAACTGCCTCAGACTCGCGGTAATTTTCAACTAAAAGGGAAGGTGTTAGGAGTATCAAAAGACACGTTTTATAAGTCAACAAAGACCAAGACCAATAAGGATTGGAGGTCTGTGAATTTTGGCGTTCAGGTTTCCAAGGATAGTGTTTTATATGTAACCTTCAATGGTATGCCTCAGGACTTTGTATACTACTCTGGCAAACCAAAGGGTGCTGATAAAAATACAAAGAATGAAACTGTAAAAGTTGAATGGAAAAATCGCAATAAGTTTTCCAAAGAAGGTTATCGTTTAATAGGAATTAACCTCGGATTAGTGAAAACCCATGACGAAAAGGGCAAGGAAGTAAATGATAAGCGTACACTTCATCCCTTTGATGCTGCTGAATATGTAAAGGAACATCTTGAAGATGGCATGTCTGTATTTATTCGAGGGCAGTTGGAATATAGTCATTATCAAAATCAGAATGGTGATATTGTTAATTCCGTAAAACTAATTCCTCAGCAAATCTCTCGTTGCCAAGATGTTGATTTTGATGCTGATGATTTTGAGGTAACAGCGAACTTTACTCAAAATCTTGTTTTCCAAAGTATTGAAAAAGACGAAGAACAAGAGGGTAGATTTGTTCTTATCGGCAATGTTGTAAATTATAATTCTATTGAAACTTCTGAATTTTATATTGAAAATAATAAGTTGGCTTCTAATTTTAGGAAAAATCTTAAGCCTTATACTTTTATTGAAACCTATGGGGACATTACAACTATTCGCAATACCGATGAAGTAGATGTGGATAATGAAGATGATGATGGGTGGGGTACAGGCAATAAAATGAAGCGTACTTTTGCTCCTTATAGAACCCTCAGGCTAATTACTGGTGCTGACAAGGATACCGTAGATACAGAAACTTATTCTGAAAAGAAGATGGATGCGGCTTTGGAAGAATTAAAGAAGTTAGCAGATAAAGAAAAGGAATTTGAAACTGCTGGTGGTAGTAGTAACGATGATGATTGGGGTAGTAAATCTGATGATGATGAGGATGATTCGGATACTCCTTGGTAAGAATGGGTAGGAGTGAGTAAATATAAGGAATGGTGCGATCATTCCTTTCTTTTCTATAATTGATAATATGAATAATAATATAAGCGGTATATATTGTATTGAAAATATAATAAATAATAAAAAATATATTGGTGCTAGTATCAACATACAAGATAGAAATAATCATCATTTTGCTGCTTTAAAAAAGAATAATCACTATAATCCTTATTTACAAAAAGAATGGAACGAATTTGGAGAAAATAGCTATATTCTTTGGATTGTTGAAGAGAATTTATCGTTAGAGGAGCTAGATGAAAAAGAAATATATTATATAAGAGAATTAAAATCTCACTTTACTGAGTGGGGATATAATGTTGCTTGGGGAGGAACAGCAGGAAATTTATTTGAAGGTTATACACATAAAGAAGAATCAAAAAAACAAATAGGTAATTCTGTACGAGGTGAAAAGAATGGTTTTTATGGCAGAAAACATACCGATGAAACAAGAAAAAAAATGAAAGCGAGTCATAAAGATTATTCTGGTGAAAATCATCCTCAATATGGAAAAAAACACAGTAAAGAACTAAGAGAACAAAATTCTAAAGTTCAACAGGGTTCTAAAAATAGAAAAAATACTACTAGTAAATATGTTGGTGTAGCAAAAACATCAAATAATAGTTGGTCTGTTCATATAACCCATGAAAGAAAAACATATTATTTAGGAAGATATAAAACTGAAATAGAAGCCGCATTGGTTTATAATAAAAAAGCATTGGAAATATTTGGGCCTAATGCAAAATTAAATATAATTTTGCATAACTAATAAAGGAGAAAAGCATAAATGATAAAATATAAACTTAATGTTCCTAAAACAAGTCTTGGATCATTCAGGCATTATTGGCGCGGTATACCAAAAATAGGAAAAACATCTTTGTTTCGAGATTTAGTTATTGAAGCTTATGGCGATCCAAAACACGGTTTGCTAATAGCCCCCGGTAATGAAACGGGTTTTTCTAGTTTATCGAATCTTTATCCGGTGGAAGCTCCTGATTGGAATACATTTGTTGAACATATAGATGACTTGGTTGAAAATAAGTCAGAAAATGAATTTAAAATTATTGCTATTGATACTGTAGATGAACTTGTTTCTATAGCAACCGAAAAGGTTTTGAAGATTCATTTTCAGCGAAAAGGAGAAAAATGCCACAGTCTCAATGCCGCGCTTGGGGGATTCGGACAGGGACATACAATGGTTCAAAAATTAATTAATGATCAAATTCGCCGCTTAGAAGCTGCTGGATATGGATTAGTTTTTATTTCTCATACTAAGATTAGAGAAATTAAAGAAAAGAATATGGATAGTGCATATATGCAATTGACATCCAATATGGAATCCCGTTTCGACAAAATTTTTAGTGACAAAGCCGATATTATCGCCACCATGTACATTGAAAAAAATGTTCAAGATAGCGAGTTAGTAAGTACAGAACGTTATATTTATTTTAGATCGGATGGATTTGTAGATGCTGGTACACGATTTCCCAATATACCAGAACGAGTACCATTATCGGCAAAAGAATATTTGAAAGCATTTAAAATTGGTGTAATGTCTGCCTTTGATAATAAAGTGACAGATAAAGAATTAAAGCGTTTACAAGAACAAGAACTTAAAGAAAAAGAAGAAAAAGCTGCTGAATATGTTGAAAAAGCTAAAACCGGCGATGTTGAACATGCCGCCGAACTTCAAACATCAGATGATTATCGCAAATTAATTGATGAAAAACTTTCTGAGTTAGATAAAGAAACTAAAAATCAAAAACGTGCTGAAGTAAAAGAAAAGGGACTTCCAACAAATTTGAAGACTATTGAAGATGTTGAAGTTTTAAAACAGATTTTAAAAGTTATTTCTAATTAATAAAAGAATAATGATGTTATGGTGAAAATATGAGCAGGAACGATTTATTCTTTCCTGCTCATATTTATAATAAAGGAAATTTGCAAAATGATTATACAAACAACTAGGATTTGCAATGAATGTAAAACCAATGTGGTTCTTGAAGAATATAATTTTGTTCTTTACAAGAATAAATATTATCATTTTGATTGTTATGTAAGTAGTTTGGTGAATAAAAAGCGTAATCCTTTAGAAATAGGGGAGGCGAGAAGGATTGCGAGAGAATTGAAAGATCAAAGCAAAGATGTTGTAAATGATATTATAGCAAAAAATCATCTTTATACTTGGTTGCGAAAAAAATATGAAATAATTGTTATGCCTTCTTATATTTTTACACGTTTGGAAAGTGTATTTAAAGGTGATTATAAAGGTATGGATAGATCTATTCCGGCTGAAGATTTATTAGATATGTGGAAAAGAAAATGGAGTGATTTAAATGATCTTTATGGTTGGAATGTTAAAAAAGGTAAAAGCATGGATTCTATTGGTAGATTACTTTATGATTTAGCAGTAATATTAGCAAAAACAACTAGTTATTATTCATGGAAAGAAAATCAAAAGATAACTGAACAAAAAATAAAAGAATTACAATTAGAAAATCGAAATAAAATTAATTACGATAATATTAATTCAAAAGTTAAAAGTAAAACCAATAATAGTTTTGAATTAAATGAACTTATTGATGAAGTTTAATGGAGGTATATGGAAGCAATTGCCAATGTACAGAATGAAATATTATTAATTGGTTGTTTTTTTAAAGAACCTAGTTTGTTTATAGAATATAGTAAGTTCATTAAGTCAAAATATGATTTTCAAGATGAAGTATGCAAATTCTTATATGATAACGGTGAAATAATTTTCAAGAAAAGAACACAGAATTTTAATCAAAGTTCTATAAATCTTTTTATGTCAGAAGATAGTGAAAGATTAACAATATATAGAAAATACGGTGGTTGGGACACAATTGATGCATGGATGAATTTAGCACAAACGGATGACTTTAAATTATATTTTGAAGTTTTAAAAAAATATTCATTATTGAGGGAATATGGAAGAAACGGTTTTAATGTTCAAAAAATAATAGATCATCCTAAATTTAATTTATTTGGTGCATTAGATATTTATAAATTAATTCGTAGCAAAGCCGATAAAATTCATACAGTAATTTTAACTAATAATGAAGCAAAAGTATTGAATGAAGGCATGAGTAATATTATTACTGATTGTTTAGAAGTTCCCGACATGGGCGTTACATTTCCGTTTCCTATCTTAAATGATTTATTTCGTGGAATTAGAACTAAAACAATGATGTCAATTGCCATGCTTTCCAATTTTGGAAAATCAAGATTAATGTTTAAAGCAATAGCTTATCTGGCATTGGTTCAAAAGCAAAAAGTATTTGTAATGTTAAATGAAATGAGTTTACAAGATATGAAATTGGCATTATTAATAACTTGTCTTAATAATCCCGAATTTCAACAAATACATGGTTATAAAATGCATAAAAAAGAGCGTGAAATAGCATTGGGATTATATAAAGACAATAATGGTGAATTTATATATCGTGAACGAGATGATGATGGTAATTTTGTTGAATCTATTGATATATTTATTGGAAAATTAAAAAAGAAATCTGTTGAATATAATCAAATAATGGAAGTTGCTAATTGGATTGAAAAAGAATCAGATGGACTTATTTATGTAATGGATGTTTCTACAGATTATAGTTTTGTAAACTTAGAACATCAAATGCGTAAAATGAAAATGATTTACTCTGTTTCTTATATGTTTTATGATACTTTAAAAAATCCAATTAGTGATATTGGTAATTGGGCGGCACTTAAAGAAGTTACAACTAAATTAAGAGAATTGGTATCAGAATTAGATATATGGTTATATTGTTCTCAACAACTTAGTGATGATTCCAATTTTACTCCACCGATGGAATTAAATTCTTCAAATATAGCTTCTGCTAAACATACAGTTCATATACTTGATCAAATGATTATGTTTAAAGAAGTTGATAAAGAAGATTATTGCAAATATTATTATTTTGAAAGCAATCCTGATGAAGATTGGGGTAAAGCAAAAGAGCGTAGTTTTGATTTAAATAAAAAACATTATATTGCAGTTGTACAAAAAAATAGAGCTGGTGCTAGAAAGAAACTGGTCTTTAGCGTGGATCTTGATTTAAATAAATGGATAGAATTAGGAGAGGTATTTAAAAAATAATAATGAATGAATGCTCAAGAGATTAAGGAATATTTATACAATAATCAAAAAGTAGAAACTTTACTTGAACATATTGGATGTCAGCATATAAAATGGCATTCTTCTGGATATTGGACAGCGGGTAATCCACCTCCTGCCGATAATAAACAAGCAATTACTATATATGCTCCGAATTTAAATGTAATAAATTATACAAGAGATTTATCTATTCCAAGTGATATATTTACGTTAGTACAATTTTATAAAGAACTAAATTTCTTTCAAGCACTTAAATATATTTGTGAGTTATTTGAAATAAATCCTTATTTGGTAGATGCTAATTTACCTGAATCTCTTCGAATAACTAAAGAATTAAAGGCAATGAATTCTGGCAATTGTCATGAAGAAGATATACCAATAAAACCTATTTCAGAAAACATTCTTACATATTATCAAACCCCTTGCGTCAATGATATGTTTCTACGAGATGGTATAAGTTATGAGACTCAGAAAATTTTTGAAATTGGATATGATAGTTTTACAAATAGAATAACTATTCCAATACGTGATGAAACCAGCATTTTATGTGGAGTAAAGGGAAGGCTATTCAAAGATAAACTTGATGAAGATGATTTAAAGTACCTCTATATCGAGCCTTGTCCAAGACAAAAAATACTCTATGGATATCATCTTACATATCCTTATATAAAAGAAAAGAATTGGGCATGGGTCACAGAAGCAGAAAAAGGTGTTTTACAACTATGGAGTTATGGTTACAAAAACGCTGTTGCTACTGGTGGTGAAAAGGTATCTAAAACCCAAATAGAGAAATTAAGTAGATTAGCTGTTCCTATCTGTATCGCTTTTGATAAAGATGTGAGTGAAGAAAAGGTACAACATATGGCAAATCAATTTATAGATGGAATAGAAATTTGGGCAATGTTCGATAGAGATAATATTTTGGGAGAAAAGGAATCACCTTCCGATAATTGCCAAAAATTTGAAAAATTGGCAAAGGACAATATATATAGAATTAAATAATAGGAACACAATATGGAAAATAAAATAGATTTTGATAAATTTTGGGAATCAATTCCATTAGATAGAAATGATGAAGAATGTCCTAATAATTGTTGTCAACCATTAGTAGGAATACGCGTGTTAAATAGAAAAATAAATGATCATTATGTTCAAAGTGCATGGAATTGTGATAAGTGTGGATCATTGGTTATTATGGTTGATGAATTGCACGATCAAGATTGTCCCTTATGTGGTTGTGGTGGTCAATTTACAATATCGCAGGTAAATAAATATAAAATCATAAATTCAAATGATCTAAAAATTATTTTAGAAGAAGGTATTGATGATTATTGGCAATCAGAGAATTTTCCATTAATAAATAAATTAAGAGAATTGGTTGGATTAGAAGTATATTCTCCTGAACTAATGGAAAGAATTCGTGAGTATTGGAGAAATTTATAATAAAAAATAGTTTTTATTGGGTTTTTATAATAAATAAGAATAATATATAAAGGATAAAATGCTTGAAATAAATAAAATATATAATATGGACTGTGTTCAAGGATTAAATTTAATAGAAGATAATTCTGTAGATTTAATAATTATTGATCCTCCATACATAGTTACAAAAGAACAATGGGACAAAAAAGATGTTGTTTCCCCTCAATTATCCAAAGAATTATTTCGGGTATTGAAATCAACTGGAAATTTTTATTGTTGGGGCGGTATTGGTGAAAAATCTCAAACTATAATTAATTGGTTTTTGATATTCAAAAATACTGGATGGTATTTTAAAGATTGGATTACATGGAAAAAACAACGTGGAATGGGAATGAGAAAGGGGTGGCTTTACACCAGAGAAGAAGTTTTGTGGTTTGTAAAAGATAATAAAAAGTTTATTTGGAATACAGAATGTCAATATTCTACAGAAAAATATGATGATGCCTGGATTAAGAGATTAAAAAAAGAATATAAAAGACTAACAAATGTGTGGACTGATATAAAAGAGGAAACTTTATCTGGTCTTACAGGAATAAAAGATATTATTAAGAAAGATAAAAATCATTTTACTCCAAAACCAGAAAAAGCAATTGAACGAATAATTCTCGCTCATACAACTAAAAATGATATAGTGTTGGATTGTTTTTTGGGATCTGGTACTACTGCTTATTGTGCAAAAAAATTAAATCGAAATTATATAGGAATTGATAATAACAAATATTATTGTGAAATAGCGGAAGAACGACTAGAAAAAATATAATAAAAAGAAAGTTTTATCGTAAATCACACCCCATATATGGGAGATATAAACAATTGATCCCTATATATAGGGGGTAAAAAACCAATAAAAGGACTATTTTATTATAAATTATAAGAGATAAATACATTGAATAAAACTAAAGATTTAATTGGACAAAAATTTAATAAATTAACTGTTGTAAAACGAGTTGAGAAACCGAAAAATCAAAAATCCGGTGCATTTTGGTTATGTGTATGTGATTGTGGAAATGAAAAAATTTTAAAAACAAGTGATTTAAAATCGGGTAGAGTAAAATCTTGCGGTTGTTTATTAAAAGAAGGAAATAAGGGAAATAGTGTTTTAAAATTAAATGGACAGAAATTTGGAAGATTATTGGTTTTATCTTTTGCGTATATGAATAGAAAACATAGTTATTGGAATTGTTTATGTGATTGTGGAAAAAACGCGGTTGTTATAGGTAGTAATTTAAAAAATGGAACAACTCAATCGTGTGGTTGCCTTAGAATCGAAAAATTGAGAGAAGCTTGTTTTGTAGATTTAACTGGCATAAAATTTAATCGTCTATTAGTTCTTCGACAAATTAAATACGAAAATAAGAAAAAAACTTATTGGGAATGTATATGTGATTGCGGAAATAAAATTATTGTACAACATGGTAGTTTACGTAGTGGTAATACTCAATCTTGCGGATGTCTTTCTTTTGATAAATTAAATATTAATAAAATTAATAAAGATAGAGATTATGTACTTATAAATAGAATTATTAAAAACTATAAACAAAGGGCTAAAAATAAAAATATAGAATTTAATTTGTCAAGGGAATATTTTACCGAATTAGTACGCGGAAATTGTTATTATTGTGGAGAAATAGCAAGTAATATATTGATTAATAAAACAGGTGAAATTTTTAATTATAATGGGATAGACAGAATTGATTCAAATAAGGGATATATTGAAAATAATGTAGTTTCGTGCTGTAAAATATGTAATAAATCAAAAAATAATATGCCTCAAAATTTATTTATAGAATGGTTAAAAAAGGCATATATAAATATAAATAATAAAGGATTATAAATGAAATATAAATTAGTTAATGATTATAATTTAAACAAAAATTCTCCCAAAGAGATAATATTAAATAATCGAGGAATAGATGCTAAAAAATATCTCACGTTGGACGACTCTTGCTTACATTCTTTTTCGTCATTGGCGAACATTCAAGAAGCGGTAAGTTTACTTTTAAAACACATTGAACTTTTAAGTGATATTGGTATTGTTGTAGATTCCGATGCTGATGGACAATGTTCTGCTAGTATTTTATATCAATATTTGAAAGAAATTTATCCTGAAGGACATATTGAATATTATATTCATACCAAAAAACAACATGGCCTTAGTTCTGAGATAAAAATACCAAATAATATTAAACTTCTTTTTGTACCGGATGCTGGAACTAATGATGTTAATCAATGTAAGGCACTACGAGAAAGAGGTATTGATGTTATTATTTTAGATCACCACCAAAGAGAAATAGATAACCCTTATGCTGTTATTGTTAATCCTCAACTTGACAATTATCCGAATAATGAACTATCTGGTGGTGCTGTAGTATATAAGTATTTGCAGGCATTGGACGATGAGTTATGGGAAAATAGAGCAGATAAGTATTTGGATTTAGTTGCATTATCTATTATTGCTGATAGTATGGATCTTCGCCCCTATGAAAACAAAAGACTAGTGGATAAGGGATTAAGCAATATTCAAAATCCTCTATTTCAAGCACTAATTCAAAAGCAAGATTATTCTATTGGTGGTGTAGTAAATATTATTAATGTGATGTTTTATATTATTCCATTAATCAACGGATTGATTCGTTCTTCTACTCAGGAAGAAAAAGAAATGATGTTTAAAGCGTTTTCTCAAATGTATGAAGAATTTGATTATAAGAAACGTGGTGAAACAGAACTAGTCAAAGAAGATATTTATACTAGAGTTGCCAGATTGTGCGTAAATTGTAAAGCAAAGCAGAATAGGGAAGTGGATAAGGTATTAGAGTCTATAAATCAGAACATTGAGAAATATAAATGGAATGAAAACAAAATTTTATTTGCTAATGCTGATAATTTAGACGGTAGTTATATTGGTTTAGTTGCTATGAAACTTGCTTCACAATATTCTAAACCTTGTATTTTAGTACGTGAACTGGATTGGAAAAAAGGTTTTCTTAATGGTAGTGGCAGAAACTATGACAATTCAGCGATTGACAATCTAAAAGATTTTATGTTGAGTACAGGTTTGGTTAGTTTTGCCGCTGGACATAATTCTGCATTTGGCTGTGAAATCAAAAAAGAAAATATCAAAGATGTTATTGCTAAAACCAATGAAATGCTTATTGATGTTGATTTCGATAAAGTTTATCATGTAGATTTTATTCTTTCACCAGAAGAATTAACTTATGATTTTGTATTACAGGTAAATGAATTAAAAGATTATTATGGGCAGAACATTGGAGAATGTCTAGTAGCTGTAGAAAACATCAAAATGAACACTAAAGACATTGAAATTATGGGTGCTAATAAAGATACATGGAAGTTTATGCTAAATGATGATGTTTCAATAATTCGCTTTAAATGCAAAGAGGATGATGAAATTTTACGATTAATTAATGAAGATTGGGGTGGTACGGAGATTTGTGTTACAATTGTTGGAAGATGTGGCATAAATAATTTTAATCAAATTTCTAGTCCACAATTGGTTGTTTCAGATTACATCATAAATAAATAAAAGGATAATAATGGTCAGATATACATACGATGTAGAAATATTTCCCAATTTTTTTTCAAGTACATTTTTAAATTCTGATAATGAATCAGAGCAACACGTATTTGTAATAGCGCCAGGGCGAAACGATATTAAATCTCTCTATCATTTCTTAGACCATGAAATGATACTTATTGGTTTTAACAACATTCTCTTTGATGGTGCTATTTTACATTTTATTACTGAATATTATCAACAAAATATAAATGTAAAACCAAAAGAAATAAATCCTGAAATATATAATTTTTCCAACTCTCTTATTAATTCTAATCGTATGGCATTTGATACAAAAACACGTAATCATCAAAGACCGAATAATGTAAAGTACAAACAAATTGACTTGATGAAACTCATGGCCTTTGATAAGTTAGGCGTGTCCCTCAAACAAATTAGTATCAATCTTCTCTGGCACAAAGTACAAGATTTACCTTTACCTTATGATCACCATGTTCAACTAGAAGAATACGAAAAGGTTTTAAGTTATAACTTGAACGATGTTCTTATTACTCAAAAATTACTTCAATCCTTATCTTCTCAACTTGAATTACGTGAAAAACTAAGTGAAGAATATGAAGTTGATTTAATGAGTGCAAGTGATTCCAAGATGGCAGATGTTATTTTAGAGCATATATACTGCAAAGCAACAGGAATAACTTCTAAAGAATTGCGTAACTTGCGAACAGAAAGAGATAGTATTCGTGTTGGTGATTGTTTAGGTAAGAACATTGAATTTAAAACTAATCGTCTAAAACGAATAAAAAGAGAAATTGAAGAAAAGGTTGTTCACAAAGAAGATAATTTTAAATATAGTAAGACAGTAAAGTTTGCAAATGTTACTTATGAATTAGGAGTAGGTGGTTTGCATAGTGTTGATAAACCAGGATATTTTATATCTACGGATAAGATAAAAATAATGGATAAAGATGTAGCGTCATACTACCCATCTATTATGATCAACAATAATCTTTATTCTGAACATCTCGATCCTAAATTTGTTAATATTCTTAAGCGTATTACTAAAGAACGATTGAAAGCCAAGAAAAGCGGAGATAAAATTAAAGCCGATAGTCTTAAGATCACAATTAATAGCATTTTTGGAAAATTGGGCAGTGATGTTTTTTGGCTTTATGATCCAAAACAATTATTATCTGTAACGGTAAGTGGACAGTTATATTTATTAATGTTAATAGAAGCCTTGGTAGTAGAAGGAATTGAAGTTATTTCTACAAATACAGACGGTATAGTATTACATTTGCCAGTAGAATTAGAAAATAAATGTCAAGAAATTTCTGAATGGTGGCAAAAGAAAACAGGTTTTGTTCTTGAAGATACTGAATATCTGGCATATTATAGAAGCGATGTTAATAACTACATAACGGTTAAACCAGATGGTAAAACTAAGGAAAAAGGACGTTACTTAAAAACTGTTGAATTAAAACGGGCATTTCGTCATCCCATTGTTCCTAAAGCGTTGTATGATTATTTTGTAAATAAGATTTCCGTTATTGACACTTTGAAGAAATCTGACAATATTTTGGATTTCTGTATATCTCAAAAGACAGGTGGAGATTTTATTTTAGAGTTTCATAAAGATGATAATATTATTCAACTTCAAAAAAACAATAGATTTTTCGTGTCAAACAACGGTGGTAAACTAATCAAACGCAGAATGTCTAATGGAACAGAAATTGGTTTATATGTTGGCAAACTAACTACAATATTAAATGATTATGATGCTTCCATACCTATAGAAAAATATAATATTGATTATGCCTTTTATGAAGAAGAAGCCCAAAAATACATTACAGACATTGAAAATAATCAAGATATTGAACCATTTAGTTTTGAAGATGAGCCAGAAGATTATGTAGATCCAGAAGCGTTACGAGAAACAGAAATTGAAGGTGTTGTTTCTATTCTAAAAGGTATTAAAAGTATACCTAGTAAATTAATTGATAATTTAGCATACATAAATAAAAATTTTACTGGAAATGATTTCTTAGACTTGCTTGTATATTGTGAAGAAAATTCTCTGATTTCTAGTAAATTTAAAGACTTGATAAAAATAAATTATTTTGATAAATTTGGTAGCAATAAAAAACAACTTTGGTTTTTTGAAGAATTTACTAATGGGAAGAATAGATACAAGAAAACATTAACCGATAAATCTAAAGTAAAACGATTAGAAGAATTACGTTTATCGTATGATTTTCAGGATGAAAAAAGTTTTACTATTTTTGAGCAAATAAATAACGAGATAGAAGTTGCTGGCAATATTCGAACTAAGTTTGATGTAGATAAAAGATATGCTGTTGTAAAGAAAATTGATACTAAATATACTCCTAAAATAGAATTATATCCTTTATCGACTGGCACTTGCCAAGTTGTAAAAGTATCTAAAAAAATATTTGATTCTCATCCTTTTACTGAAGGTGATATTCTTCTCTGTAAATCATTCAAAAAGAAAAATTCTATGCGTAAGAATGAGAATGGTGAGTGGGAACAAGTTCCTGATAAGATAGATTGGTGGATGGAAACTTATTTTATTACAGAAAAGGAACATGAATTTTTATCCAAGTCTTGACAAATTTGTAATTCTGTGATAATATATAACATCTATAAATAATAAATTATAAAATAATAACAAGGATAATAAATAATAAATGGATTTTTCCGAAGGTCAAATTGTTGAATTTGATGGAACACCCACATTTGAGAAATTCTATAGTCCCGATTCCAGTTGGGGTTCTTATTTGGTTTCTCTTGATAAAGAAATTCCTCAGGCGAAACAAATTTTCAATACTGATTTTATAACCGATAAAATTGATTCTTATTATCAAATTAATTTATCCGGTAAAACTCAACAACTTACAATCGGTATGCCTTATCGTTTCAAAGCTAAACTAACAAATCACTCAAAGTATGGTTGGGGTTACGAGATTCTTAAGAGTAGTCAAGAACTTCCTAAGACTGTAGATCAACAACAAAAGTTTTTAGAAAGTATTGTTACTCCTAATCAGGCACAAGTTCTATTAGAAGCATATCCAGACATTATTGAGAAAGTTATTAGTGGTAACGAAGGTGATATTGATTTAAATAATACTAAGGGCATTAAAGATCATACTTGGAAGTTGATTAGGGAAAAGATTATTAGTAATTATGCTATTGCTGATGTTCTTACATTACTATCTCCCCTTGGGATTTCGTTTTCAAAAATACACAAACTTTTAAATTTTGAACCTAATGCCGAATTATTGAAACAAAAGTTATTAAATGATCCATATATTATTATAGATATACCTGGAATAAGTTTCAAACAAGCAGATAATATAGCAATAAAACTTAATCCAGAAATGAAACATTCTGATAAAAGAGTCATTTCATTTATAAAAAATTATCTACGAGAATTAGGTGATGGTTCTGGACATACTTGGCTGTATTTAGATGATCTTACAATTGCTGTAAAAGAAAACCTAATTGAGTGTGAAGAAATTTATCAATCCGTAATTGAAAAAGAAAAAGGGTTTACCACTTTTTTACATTTTGAAAAAGATGAAGATGATAATTGGAAAGTAGGATTAGACTATTATTATTGGGTTGAACGAGAAATATGGAGATACGTTAAAGAATTTAGTGAAAGTGAGCTTCTTGAAATTACACAAGAAGAAATTAATGAAGGTATAAAGAAAGCTGAAGAAGATCAGGGATTTATTTTCTCTGAAGAACAAAGGGAAGCATTAATAAATATCACTAAAAACAATTTCAATCTTCTTTGTGGTCCTGCCGGTACTGGCAAATCGTCTATATCACGAGGTATCCTAAATATTTATAGTAATCACCCTATTGCTTGCGCTACACTTGCCGCTAAAGCTTCTAAAAGATTAGAAGAAGTTACCGGATATCCTAGTTCAACGCTGCATAGACTCTTGGGGGCAGATGGATTAAATAACTTTAAATTTGATGAATATTTAAAATTGCCTTATGATGTTATTTTAATTGATGAATGTTCAATGTTAAATGGTTATTTATTTCTTAATTTATTCAAGGCAATTCAAACTGGAACAAAAGTTATTTTAGTAGGCGATAACTTCCAATTACCTCCTATCGGCTATGCCAATATTTTTTCTGATTTATTGGATAAAGAAGGATTACAATTAAATAAATTAACTAAGATACATCGGCAAGCTGAAAAATCAGGAATTATTTCAGATGCTAACAAAATAAGAGTTGGTAAAAATCCTGTTCCACAAAAGAGTTTTAAAATTGTTCATGGCGAATTAGAAGATCTTTATTATATGTTTAGAGATTCACGCGATGCTTTGAATGAAATAGCGGTAAAAACATTTTTACGTTCAATTACTGAGGAAAGTCTAAGTTTAGATGAAGTAATTATTCTTACACCTAGAAAAAAGGATTGTATTAATAGCACTAAAAAAATAAATAGACAAATACAAGATATATTATTATCAGATGATGTTCCTTATATGGAATATGGTGAAATAAAATATAAAATTGGTTCTAAGGTAATACATATTAGAAACGATTACGAAAAAGGTGTAATGAATGGAACTTTAGGATATGTAGATAGTTTAGGTATAAATCCAGATGGAGAAAAGGTTTTAGTGGTGAAATACGATGATCAATATATTCAATACACTAAAACAGAATTAAAAGATATAGATTTAGCTTATGCTTTAACAACACACAAATTCCAAGGAAGCCAGTGTCATACAATAATATCTTTAATTGATAATACACATTTTATGCTTTTAGATCGATGTTATCTTTACACAACTGTTACCAGAGCAATAAAGCGATGTCTTATTCTTGCTGAACCTTGGGCCTTCAATAAAGCAATTGAAACTGATAAAAATACAAGTAGAAATACGTGGCTTAAATTATTATAAAATAATTCTTTTATAAGGAGAAAAATATGGAATATAAATACAAATGCATTTATGACGATCCATTTACAGGTAAAGAAGAAACATATATAAAAGATAACGAAACTGTAAATGATGCTTTAATTCAACACGCAATTAAAGTATTTGATAATTTTCCAGATATTTATAAAATTTTATTTACGTTAGATTATCCAAGTTATTTTTCAGTTGAAAGATTGCGAAAGAAAGATGAGATATAAATGGACATAAACTTATATGACGGAATGTATTATTGGGTAAGATATGCAGATGATGATATAGAAATAGCACGTTATATAGACAACAATTTTTACTTTTGTGGTTACGATGCACCTGTTCATAAAGACAAGGTAAATGCTCTTGGTTATGTGCTTAACCCATATTCAGGTTATCACGATGTTGAAGAATTTTATAAAGATGATGAAGAACAATAAAACTTCAATTTTATAGGAGAAATATGGATATTAATCGAGAGACAATTAATGATATTAAAGAGTTTGTTATGGAAGGGTTTGATCATGCTTGGTGTTATGTTTATGATGGCTATTTAATAATTAATAGGATTAGAAAGACATTGGGATTACCAGAATTATCGGATAGTGAAATATCACTAGGTAAAGAGTATTGGGAATATTTAGAATAAAAATTAAGTTTTATTAGGAGAAAGATATTTAAAATGTATTACGATAAAAAAGAACAATATGAAAAAATAGCACCATATATTCTTAGCGGAGAAGAATTAATATCGGTATATGATTGTAAAGGTGTCGGAACTGGATTTGTTGGTATAACAAATAAAAGACTTATATTTTATGATCAAGAAATGACTGGATGGGTAAAAAACAAAAATATGGCATCTGTACCATATTCTAAAATCGTTGCCGTATCCGCATTAGATTCCGGAACATTTATAAAAACAAGTACAATTGTTATTATGACTTCAGCTGGAAAATATTCATTTGAATTTAGAGGATCAGATAAGGCCATTGAAACATATAAATATATTATGAATAAAATTTTACAATAAAAAAGTAAATTTCATAGGAAAAAATATAACATGAGTGACTATCCAGAAGATAACGAATTGCAAAAGATACGAGAGTGGGACGCTGATGACTTTGATGGACTGATGAACTATGTATCTAATCTATGGCATTGGCCCGAATATATATCAAAGATCGGAAAAGATTGGCACTTAATTACAGGTGGATGGTCTGGCAACGAAGAAATTATAGCCGCTATAAAAGATAATTGTCTTTTATGGATTTTATATTGGTATAGTTCTACTAGGGGCGGTGAGCACATATTTAATAAATCAAGTGTAGAATGAATAAGGAATAGGATTAATAAAAAAAATATCAAAAAAGGAAAAAAGATTAATAATGAAATACAAAAAAGAAACATATCAAAATTGGAATCCGTTTTTAGGTACAGATAGAGATACAAATATAAAGGTATATACTTGGAAAATAGTAAAAACCAGAAAACCTCATAATTGCTGTTTAGCAGAACTGGTTGGTGAAAATTCATATCATGAAATACTTACTGGTGAATTGGCAATGAGAGAACATGCAATTGTTGAAGGAGAATGGGGTAGCACTTATTCTTGCTTGAATTGTATGGATAAATGGTTAGAAGAACTAGAATCTATGCAATTTTTTATAGAAGAATAAAGGAGAATGAAAATGCCAAGTACAACAATTAAATATTTTATATATGAACATCTTTCTGGTGAATTACGTGATGTATCTAAAAAAGTAGCCGAATTAGCATTTTATATGGAAAACATCCTTCCTGATGGACCAGAAAAATCAGCAGGAATGAGGAAGTTACTTGAGGCAAAGGATTGTTTTGTTCGAGCAATGTTGCCATAAAAACAAATAATTTCATTATATCTATGAGTTTCAACAAACGATGAAACCCATAAATATAATGAAAACAAAATAAGGGTATAATAATATGTATAATATAGAAAATATTGAAGAATATTGTATGATTGAATCTTGTGATTTATCTACGTTTAATAATAATGTAAATAGTTATTTAAAAAAGAAATGGAAATTATATGGCCCATCATATGCATTTCTTTTTTCTCCTGGTATAAACGATATGATTATTTATAGTCAAGCAGTTGTTAAATATAATGAAAACCAAATAAGAGGATAGTTTTATGATATTTTTTACTTCAGATCAACATTTCGGCCATACTAATGTAATCAAATATACAAAAAGACCTTTTCAATCCGTAGAAGAAATGGATCAAGAATTAATAAATAAATGGAATGAAAAGGTTTCTAAAAATGACATAGTTTATCATTTGAGTGATTTTACTTTAGGGAATGTTGCTCTTGCCAAAAAATATTTTATACAATTAAATGGAATAATTTCTGTTTTATCTAATCCTTGGCATCACGATAAGCGCTGGCTATCTTATAAAGAAGAATATTATTCTAAAAATCATCCCGTTAAATTATTGCCACCAATGATTGTATTAGAAGAATTTGAAGTACCAATTGTTTTATGTCATTATCCTCTTGCGGAATGGGATAGAAAACATTATGGGTCATGGCATTTACATGCTCACTCTCACGGTAATTATATTTACCCAAATGGATCTTTAGCATATGATGTTGGAATAGATAATAATAATTATTATCCAGTTAGTTTAGAAGAAATAAGAATGATAATGACAGAAAAAAAGGACAATAATAATTAATATTATGACTATTTATAGTGAACGAACTAGAAAAATTGATAACATTGAACACTCTTGCCCTAGCATTGATGAAATTGAAAAGGAACTGAAAGTAATTAGAAAAGTCAATGATCGATTAAGAAATTTATGTTATGAATATGCAGATGAATTGGATGTTCTTGAAAAAAGATATGATGATGACATAGAAGAATTAAAAAATAAAATAGAAGATTTAGAATGGGAACTTAAAAATTTATAATGATAAAAATTAGATTTTATTAGGAAAAACAAATGATTAAATTAGAACCTCAATATAGATTATGTAAATATCAAATAGGTATTGAATGGAAGATGGGATTATTTTGGTATTCATATATGATTGATAATTATCATTGCTATTGTTTAGAAGATGTTAAAACAGGAAAACTTATAAATATTTTATCGAGTGCTATTGATATTAAATTTATGGATACAAATAAATATATTTCAGAATAAAACCACAATTTTATAAGGAAATAAGTAAATGAATATTGAAACAAGAATATTTTTAGAATTATATAATGAATGGGTAACAGAATATCTTGAAACCTTAGATAAATATGATGATTATCAAGATATACAATCAAGGCATGGATATGCTAAATCCGAATTGGATCAATTTTTATATTGGGTAGAAAATAATAAACAATAAAACCGATATTTTATAAGGAAAACAAATGGATAATGGATAAAAATAAACAAATGCAAGAAATATACAAAAATCACCTATGCCTTCATTGTGAACATATATCATATTGGGATTGGTATATTTGTAAAGCGAGAAAATTCAGCTTATTAAATTTTGGTTTACGAGAAATCTATAGTTGGATAAAAGAATATATGAATGAAATATTTTATTACCTCGATATTGAATATAGTTTAAAACAATGGCTTTCACATAAGATTAATTTTATACCCGATAAGCCAGTAAAAAAAATGTAAATATTATAAATATAAAAAAATAAATAAGTTTTGGTTATAAAAAAACAAAATGAACAATATATACTTTTATACAATTACAATAGAAGATAAAAATTATCGTATATGTAGTCATCTTCAAAATATAGAAAAAGTAGCAAAATCTTTAGGACTTTCTAAGGATAAAGTAAAACGTGGAGCGGATTCACGATTACCATTTTATAAACAATAAAATAATGCTTTTATAAGGAATAAAAATGGAACACGAAGAAACTGGTTTAACTTATGAGGAATATTGTGTTATACATCACATTGTTCAGGCGTGGAATACTTTTATTAGGCTAGAGGATTTAAATGCCGATGATGTTAATGATTTTAAAAACAGTATTCATATCTTGCAAAGAATATTAGCGACAAGACATATGAGAAGGGAATATCCTGCTTTCTGGAATATACCTGCTCTGAACCAATAAAATAACGTTTTTATTATAAGAAAACCAGATAAAACTATATTTTTATTAGAATAAAATAACAAATGGATAAAATAATAAATAACAAATACATATTTATTCCCACCGGCTTAGAAGCAGGAACAATTAAAGGATTTCCAATTATTATTTATACTGATGCTTATACAACGAGTGAAGGTAAATGTATTGAACTTAGAGGTAATAAAGACTTAGAAGAATTAAATAATGGCAGATACGGTTTTTATCCTTTTCGCCGTTGCTATCCATACTCAGATGAATTATGGAGTTTGTGTCAACAACATGTACAAAAACGTACAGAATTAGAGAATGAATGGGATGAAATAGTAAAGGGTGCTAGAAAGAAAAATAAAAAGTTTCCTGCAATCAAATAAAACAAGGATTTTATAAGGAATAAATACATGAATACATTTCCAGAATGGGCATACGGAATATCAATTCAAATATCATATCCACATTTAGAAACTCCCGATTGTGATATCTGTGATATTTGTGGTGAATTTTATTGGTTAGATGAAGATCATCTATGCAATAAAAAACAATCCAATAAAACAACTTATTTAGAAGCTAGTTGGATATGAAACGTGAATTTTACTAGGAGAATAAAAATAATGAAATATAAAAAACCTAAAGTAAGTGAAAGAAATCTACCCCAATGGGAATTAAATGACGGTTTAGAACGAGAAAGACATGTAGCTTGGTCTAACACTCGTATTTGTTCTCATTGTGGAGATAGAATGTTTTATGATAAACATTTAAAAATATATTTTTGTCGATCTTGGTTATATACAGAAGGAGGTTGTCCTTGGTGAGGAATTTAAAAATTCTCTGGTGTCCTCATTGTAAAAAATATCGAGAATTTTATCAATGGGGATTGAGTTGGTATTGTAAAACTTGTAAAAATTCTTATCAATGAAACAAACAGGCTTAATGTTGCTTGCTTTTATTTTCTCAATATTTCCAGAAGTAATAATAGAAGAATTACGAAAACTTCATGCAATAAACAAAGCAATTTATTTTTGGGGTTTATTTTCTATATTTTATTTTTTGCTATTACTTGCATCTTTAGGAAATAAAGCAGATGATTTCATAATGAAAATAATACGATACTTACAAAATATGTAATAAATAATAAAAGGATAATTTTATGGGTGATGTAGATATTAATGTTAATAAGCGAGAAACAGAAAATAATTTCCTTGGTCCAAAGGTAAAAATTCATCGGTTAATATTTGATCAAGATAGCGGAGAAAGATGGATTACTGAAGAAGTAGAAGGTATGATAGCTTGTAGTTATGCTATTTGGGGAAACGATAATGGTAAACGTGAAAATTGTGGTTCATATGTAAAACGAATGTGGATAGAATTTGGAGAAGTAGTAGATATGTGGGGCAGTTCGATGTAATACCAATAAAAAGTTTATTTTATAAGGAGATAATTGGTGGTACAAAAAACAAGAGAAATAAAAAAAATAATTAAAGAATTAGAAATTACTGAAATCATATGCAATAAATGTGGAAAAAGTTTCAAGCCTAAAAATAAACAAGATTTCTTTTGGATGGATGTTATTCAATCTTTCGCAATTGAATATCAATATGGTAGTGAATATGACATGGAAATATGGCAGTTTGATATTTGTGAAGATTGTTTAAAAGATTTTATAGATAGTTTTAAATATAATGTGAAAGTAACACCACCTAATTAATAAAGGATAATAAATAATATGAGTAATAAACCTAAAACAAATCAACCGGAAATAATAAATGAAGTGCAGGGTAGAGATCTATTTCAAACTCCTAATTATGCTGTTGATTTATTAGTATCATTTATTCCAAAAAATATTCACAAAATTTGGGAATGTTCTGCTGGCGAAGGAAAAATTATTAATAGACTTCAAAAATATGGATATTATATATTTGCATCCGATATTAGAATAGTAAATGGCAATCAACCAATTAATTTTCTATTAGAAGACACATTAATGTTTAATGAACCGACAGCAATTATTACAAACCCGCCTTTTTCTTTAAAATACAGATTCATAGATAAAGCAATTAAACACGATATACCATTTGCCTTTCTTATACCGTTTGATATGTGTCAAAAGATGGCAAAATTATTTTCAGAATATGATTGTCAAGGATTAGTTCCAACGAGAAGAATAGATTACATAACCCCAAGTGGAAAATCGGGTGCTACAGGTCATTCTTCTTATTATCATAGTTTTTGGTTAACTCGATATTTTAATCTGCCTCAACAATTAGAATTTGTAGAAATAGATATTGCCGATAAAAAATATAATATATAATAAAAAAAATGAAATTATTAAGAACTCAAATTCATATCATTGATCGAAATCACAGATTATTTAAATATTGTGATGATTTATGTTATAAATCAAAGAATTTATATAATTTTATCAACTATATAATGCGACAGGAATTTATAAATAATAAAAAATTGTTATTTGCTTTTGATTTAAATAAACAATATAAACATCATGAATTATTTAAAGCCTTGCCATCTAAAACTTCTCAAATGACCATTATGCGATTAGGATCAGATTGGAAATCATATTTTAGAGCGATAAAAGATTGGAGTAAAAATAAATCGAAATATTGCGGTATGCCAAAATTGCCCAAATATAAAAATAAAAATGGAAGATTTGTTACATTTTTTGATAAACAACAATTAAAAATAATAGATAATAAATGTTATTTTCAAGAAAAGGGTTCTTTGAAAAGAAATAAATTTATAGAAACCAATATAGTCAAAAATGAATTAAAACAAATCAGAATAGTACCATATGGATCTTGCTATAAAATAGAAATAGTTTATGAGAAAGAAGCTGAAGAAAAAACAAATTATAATAATAACCATCTAGCAATTGATTTAGGAATAAATAATTTTGCTACATTAACTAATAACATAGGATTACAGCCCATTGTTATAAATGGCAAAATAATAAAATCAATAAATAATTATTACAATAAATTGTTCGCTAAAGCTGAAGGTTATATAGGAAAGGGTACATCCAATAGAATTAAAAAAATATCAACTAAAAAAAATAATATTACAGAAGATCATATACATAAAGTAAGTCGCTGGATTATAAACTATTGTATTGAAAATAATATAGACAACATAGTGATTGGTAGAAATAAAGATTGGCAAAGAAAAAGCAATATTGGAAAAAAGAATAATCAAAAATTTGTTCAAATTCCTTTTGAATCTTTGATAAATAAGATTATTTATAAAGCAGAGGAAAATGGAATTAAAGTTCAAATAATGACTGAACAATATACGAGTAAATCCAGTTTTATTGATAATGATGTTATACCTGATAAATTTGGTAAATATAAATTTAGTGGAAAAAGAATTAAAAGAGGTTTATATCAATCCAAAAATGGCACTTTGATTAATGCTGATGTAAATGGAAGTTTTAATATTTTAAGAAAATGTAATCCTGAATTTATATATGATGACAGGATAAAGGGTATATCGTTGTACCCAATTAGAGTTAATATAATCTAATAAAATATTCAAATAATATATAACGAAATTTAGCTTTTATATAAGGATAAATAACAATGAATAAAATCTATACAGTAATAATGTATAAATATGGTGATCGCCATGCTCACTCCTATATTGTGGGTGTTTACACCAGTACAAAAAAAGCAATTGAAATAGGACTTACTGAGGAAAATCAGCAAAGATATAATGGACGCTATAAATGTGAAGTTTTAGGTTTTGAATTAGATAGCGAAGATGGTTTAATTGAAACTGTTCTAAGATTAGAAAGAAACAATCCTTTAGATCTTTTAGATCTTTCACATTATAATAAATAAAATAATAATAGGAACTCATAATGAATAATGATAATAATGTATTAAACGAAGTAACATTAAATTTATCAGAAATAAGCAATCTCCAAATGCTGAGTTTTCAAAACTCTTTATCTCTTTGGCTTGAATATCTAATTCAAGAAGATCAATCTAGATTTGGATCACTAGAGAGCAATGTTATAGAAGATGTAATGCCATCTTTTATCCAATAATGTATTTTGAAACGCAATGTTTCCCTATTGTATAACATTCGTTCCAATGATTGTTTCACAATATGTAAAGCATTATTATCAATCAATGACCATGTTCCCTTAATTTGACCAGTTATTGTCACCCAACCTTCATTAGAATTAACATATATTGTTTCAACTATAGACTTAATCAATGTTTGTTTTATGTTAGTAGGGGCGTTTTTACCATAATCATATTGCTTTGCCCTTTCAGATAATCCCAATATAAATTCTTTGCGTTGTTCTAATTTATCCTGAGTAATAATTTGATTATTGCGTTGTTCTATTTCTCTTGATTTATTATTAATATCTAATTCATATAAACGCTTCTTTTCTCCAAATTCTTGTGCAGTAAGATAATCATTTCTATATAATTCATAGTCTTTAGCCAAATGTTTTTCTAATTTATTTATTTCATTTTCTAAGTGTTTAATTGTATCAATAATTTGTTGATTGCTTATACTATTATATTCAGCATCCATTGCTTGCAATAATATTTCTGGTTCATATATTACTTTCCTAATGACTGACCAAACGGTTTCCTCTAATTTTTCAACTGAGATAGATTTTTGATTACATTCCATTTTATAGTTTTTTTTACGCCAAGCAGTAGTAGAAGTACAACGATAATAACGATAGGTTTTAGTTTCTTTCATTCGATTAGTACCAGCTTTAACAGTTTTAACATCTCCAACAAGTGTATATCCACAAGTAGCACATTTAATTAATCCAGATAAAATATAAATATATTTTTTTTGATTTCGAGGAGACATTTGCTTATTTTTAGAAAGCATATTATTTGCTAATTCCCACATTTCTTCACTAACTGTGGGGGGTACAGGAACATAAATCCATTCTGATTCTGGTCGCATTTCAGTTTTATTAATTAATCGACTAACACCGTTCTCCACCACTTCCATTTTATATTCACGATATCGATTTGCTGTGAACATACCTTTATATAGTGGATTATGTATAATACGAGTAATATCACTTGCTTCCCACGCTTTAGAATTTCTACAAAGTACACTCTTTTCATTTAACATTTTAGCCACTTGCCTAGCAGATGTACCTTTAATAGCAATTTCATTAAAAATAAAAATAATCCAAATAGATTCATCGTCTTTTATTTTATAATGCGTTTCTCTTTGTGTTCTTTCTGAAAATTTACCATCTGGATCTACTCGCTCATATCCATAGGCACGAACAGAAGCGGTAACTTTTTTATTTTTTGCTTTACGTTTTTTACCATCTTTCATTCTTCCTTGAGCATCTTCCATGCCATCTTGAGAAATAGCCCCCATTACTACTCTTTCAATTCGACTGCCAAAGGATTTCCAAAAAATAACTTCCATCCCACGATCTTTAATAAATTTTTCAAGCAAATAACCTTGATGCCAATCAGCTTGACGACTTAATCTATCTAATTGTTCCATTACAATTACATTTGCTCTACGAGTATTAGGATTTATGGTTTCTTTTAATAACTTTTGTAATTGAGGTCTATGCTCAAAATCAAAACCAGAAAAATCATCTGCTACTATTCTATCCCAACTAATTCGTTTTCTTTTTTCTTTTGATATTTCATGAATTCGTTCAATTTGTCTAGGTAATCCAGCACGATTTTCATCTGCTTGCTGATCTGTAGATACTCTCAAATATCCATAAGCGTCTTCACCAGAGGGATCACCAATATAACCATTTATTGCCAGTTGTTCAAATGTTTGAAAGACTAAACCAGATAATTCTTTTTCTGCATATTGATTCATAATTTAACCTCAAATATTTAACACAATGTTTATGAAACAATCCAACATAAATGTTACATACAGAAGTATAATATAAAATCAAAATCAATGCAAGAACAATATTACTATAAAAATAAGGGTAATAAATTTGCTTGACAAAATTTACATTTTGTGGTAAAATATATTCTATAATTTCAATATTTAATAAAAGATAATAATAATAAATAAAAATAAAAACAAACAATTATTTTAATACAAAATAAAAATACTCAACGGTGCTTCACCCGGTTAATATGGGGGAAAACAATCGAGTGAACAGATTGAGTGTTTTTATTTTATATTATAATGTAATAATTTATAAATTATAAATAATAAAGGAGAATTCAATAAAGTATTAATGGATGATTATGATAGTATTTATTTAATCCCAAAAAGCATTAGTTGTATAAATCATAGAGGGAATGTTAAATTAGAAAGTAATTTTCATAATTTATACCCAATAATGAGTTCACCTATGGCTGGAATTTCGGGAAGTGAACTCGTAATTGAAATGGGTAAAAATAATTGTTTGGGAATTCTTCATAGATTTAAAGTCTATATTGATCGACAAGCAGATATTCGCAAAGTTTATAAAGCTGATGTTCCTTTTGGTGTTGCGATTGGATTAAGCGGTCAATGGGAAATTGATCTTGCTAAATATGCAATAGATCATGGAGCAATCTTAATTACAGTGGATATAGCTAATGGATATTTATCTAATCTCAAGGAATATGGGGAACAATTAAGAAAAGAACTAGGCGATGATATTTCTATAATGTGTGGAAATATTATTACAAAAGAAGCTGCTATACATTTATTAGATTGTGGATTTAACTGGGCAAGAATAGGAATTGGACCAGGGTCAAATTGCCTTACTCGCCGTGTAACTGGCGTAAGCAGAAATCAATTAGCGGCAATTAAAGAATGTTCTGAAATAAATATTGGAATTGTGGCAGATGGAGGTATAAAACAATCTGGCGATATAGTTCATTCTTTTTATGCAGGTGCAGATTTTGCTATGTTAGGTGGAATGATTGCCAATACATTTGAAGCAGAAAATACAGGTAAAATTTTCGGTATGGCTTCTGAAAAAAATCATATCAACAACGGTAAAGAAATTAAATCTATTGAAGGAAAAGAAACAGAATTAGATATTGCTCAAAGACAACCGTTAGAAAAAATTCTCAATCAGATTTTATGGGGTATTCGTAGCGCATGTACTTATCTTAATTGTGAATCATATAAAGAAATACCACATAAGGCTAAAGCAGTTCCAATAAACGAAAATATTATATAAAAATTTATAACAAATAAAAGGAGAAAATAATAAATAATGGATACTGATAAAAAAGAAAAGAAACTATTTAGTGTGAAAGGATGGTCTTATGAAAAAAAAGAGGTAATAGATATAAAGAAAAACACAAAAAGAACACATCGTATACGAAAATTAATTATTCTTGGTAAAAACCTTAAATGGTTCGAAGCAAAAAAATTATGTAAAAAATATATTGGAATGAGGGCCACTATTTTTCCTAATACTGATAATAAAGTCGATTTTGAAATAAGAGAAGAACCCAAACTAGAAGTTATAAAATTATAAGGAATAAATATGTATGCCCTTATAGACATTGACGATACAATTGCAGATACAATTAAGGTCTGGATTCGTAGATATAATCAAAAATATAAAGATAAACTTAAAATTAAACAAATTAAAGATTGGAATTTAGTTCAATATACAGTTCCCGAATGTGGAGATAAAATTTATGAATTTTTAAAATCTAAAACTCTTTATAATTATATAAAACCACTACCGTATGCCCTCGAAGGAATAAATATTTTACGTGATTTAAATTTTAAAATTGTTTATGTAACTGGTGGTACACCCGAAGGATCAGTATATAAATATCAATGGTTAAAAAATAATAAATTTTGGAATAAAGATGATCATTATATACAAACGGCATCAAAATTTTTATTAAATGGAACAATAATGATAGATGATAATTACGATAATATTATAAATACTACAGCATATGGACTTTTAATAAATGCTCCATGGAATGAAAATTATAATTATAAAAATAGAGTAAATGGTTGGGAAGATATAATAAAAACTATAAAAGCATATAAAAATGAACAAAATATTTTTAATTAGTGGTTTAGCTCAACACGGTAAAGATTCTACTGCCAATTTTTTAAAACAAAAATTATCTGGTAAAACTTTAATATTACATAATGCAGATTATTTAAAATATATTGCTAAACAATATATGAATTGGAATGGAGAAAAAGATGAAATAGGAAGAACATTGCTACAAACATTAGGAACAGAAAAAGTAAGATGGGAATTAAAAAAACCTTTATATTGGATTGAAAAATCTTGCGATATTATTGATATATTAAGTGATTATTATGATTATTTTGCCATTGCTGATACCAGATATAAAAACGAAATATATTATCCACAAGCAAGATTTCCAAATAATGTTATATCTATGCGAGTACATAGATTAAATTTTAAAAATAATTTAACAGAAAAACAGAAAAATCATATATCGGAAACAGAATTAATCAATTTTGAACATGATTACAATATTTATTCAGAAAGCGGATTAAATAAATTAGAAATTGAAGTAGATAAATTTATATCTATTATTAATTTACAATGAAATTCATCTTTTATTTTAGGAGGTAGTTTAAAAATTTTGGGAGAACTTAACGATAAGGGTAAAAAGGTATTTGCATTAAAATATTCAACCAAAAAAACAAAAGTATGGAAAGAAGCATGTAGAAATATTGCAGATTTTATAGCAGAGGGAGAAAAGCCTTACGGAAAAACTGAAAGTGAAATACAAGAAATTGCAGATAAGTATTATGAATATTTATATGATTTAAAATTCATTTCTGGCGGTAGAATTATTGCTAATGCTGGAACAGGAATTAAAAATCTTGCCAATTGCTTTGTGCTTGGAGTAGAAGATTCTCGAACATCTATCTATAATACGCTTAAAGATGCAGCAGAAATATTTGCTATGGGTGGTGGCGTAGGTTATTCATTTAGTCATGTTAGAGAAGAAGGTGCTGAAATTAAATCTACTGGTGGTCAAGCATCTGGCCCATTAAGTTTCATGTCTTTATTCGATCAAACAGGTGAAGTAATTCAACAAGCATCTAGACGAGGAGCGCAACTGGGTTCTTTGAGCGTAATTCATCCCGACATAGAACATTTTATTCGATTTAAAGCCAGATTGAATCATCGAAATGAAAGATTGATGGAAGAATATGATAGAAATTTAAAAGCCTTTGACGGTAGATTGAAAAACACAAAATATGAAAAAGTATTAGAAAAAACTTTATTAGATGATCAACTTACTCATTTTAATATTTCAGTTTTATTAACTGATGATTTTATGCAAGCGGTTGAAAAAGATGATGATTGGAATTTAATTTCACCATTGAATAATAAGGTTGTTAAAACTGTTAAAGCAAGAGATATACTTTATCAAATGGCAGAACAGGCATGGTTATCAGGAGATCCGGGGGAGTTATTTTACGATGCGATCAATCGAGACAATATGACTCCTTATATGGGTAATATTGAATCAACGAATCCTTGCGGAGAAGTTCCATTACTTGCTGGTGAAAGTTGTATTTTAGCATCAATAAATTTGCATGAAGTATACAACAAGAAAACAAAAGATATAGATTATGAATTATTGAAAGATATTACAAAAACAATAACTCGATTCCTCGAAGATGTAACTGAAGTTACAAAAGCACCATTGGATTACATCAATGATATGACCAAAAATCTTCGAAGACTCGGTGTAGGGATACTTGGATTTGCTGATTTATTGGTAGAATTAAATATACCCTATGATTCTGAAGATGCAATCAAATTATCTGAATATTTATCATGGTTTATTAATTTTCACGCTTGGGAAACATCATTTGAATTAGCAAGAGAACGTGGTGCTTTTGGATATTACAATAAAGATGAAGTGAATCTTGATGTAGTTACTAAGGTTTTATATCATAACCCTTATGACATATCAAAAATACCTTTTAATGTATTGAAAGAAGTGGGTTTACGAAATATTGCTTGCACCAGCCTTGCACCTACGGGCAGCATTGCTATTATTGCAGGAGTTAATAGTTCCATAGAACCTTTTTATGCACTTGCGTATAAGCGAAATATTACAGAAGGTATCGGAAATGTGGCTAAAGACTCCATATTTGAGACAAATCCATCTCTAGAGAAAAAACTAAAAGAATTTGGGTATTCAAAAGAAGAAATAGTAGAAATTTTAGAATATACATTTAACAATGGAACTATTGCGGGATGCAAATTAGTTTCTAAAGATATTCAAAATTTATTTAAAACTGCCAATGAAATTCATTGGAAAACTCATGTAGATATTCAAGCGGCATGGCAAAAATATATTAGTAATGCAATATCTAAGACTATTAATATTCCCGAAAATTCTACCATTCAAGATATATATGATATTTATTTATATATGTGGAAAGTTGGATTAAAAGGTGGTACGATATATAGACAAAATTCAAAAACATTTCAAATATTAGAGCAACCAGCAAAGGAAAAAAATGTTAATTGATATAATAAAAGATTATTACATAAAACGTAATTTAAAATGGCCTGATTTTCATCAAGCACTTAAATTTGTTCATACAGAATTAGGAGAAGTATACGAATTAGATTTATCTAGAGATGGTGGATGGATAAGAAATAATCCAGAAAATAAACCAGAATTTGATAAAAACGATCTCGCTAAAGAATTAGGTGACGTTGTAATGATGATTATTGTTGCTGGAATTGCTGAAGGAGTAGATGTAGAACAAGCATTAGCAAATAAACTTTCTAAAAAGTTAGAACAATTAAATTTACCACCTTATCTACAATAATCCAAAAACGTAAAAAAAAAGAGACTCGAATAAAATCGAGTCTCTTTTTTATATAAAAATACCAATAAATATCAAAAACCACCATTAATATACAAAATACCGACTACCAAATGTGTAACTCTTATGATAAAAATGTTCTTTTATTACTAATATTAACCATACCGACATATGAATATCCATAAATTCACTACGCAATTTACCATCTTCAGAATCCTCCCAACAATCATAAACCCAACCTATAAACATATCTGCAAATTCTTCTCTAGGATGTATACTTGGGCTTTGTTGATAATCCCACCTTATTCCGCAAAAACCAAAATTATTATTTGTACCGTCCCTAGTTGGAAAATAAGTATTTTTTATTGTATCTATTAATACCATATAAGGTATTAATTCAACTACCTCTAATTCTTCATCTACCAAATATTCAAAAGCATGTCCTAATTCATGTATTACTAAATTTATAGAACTTAATTCTATGTCTTCACATAAAGAATAATAATTTCTATAAAAACCAGAAAACCCTATTCTATTAGAAGAACTCGCTATTCCTCCTACTTTTCCTGTACCATAATATTCTATTTTAAATGGATTCCTTTTAGTTATATTATAAGCCCATACAAATGCATCAATAGAATTGCCTTGAATATCAGAATAATCAAGTATTTTATTTCCCACTAATTCAATACCCGAATAAACATAAAATAAATTGGTTTCAGACCAATTACCAGTAAATATAATATTATATTTTTCTAATTCATTTTTATAATCTATATTATTGTTATTATTTATTGGTAATATTAAATTAAATAAAAATAGAAAGATAAATATTAAATTTGCCATACAACATCTTAAACTTCATCAACATAATAAGTGCCAAGATGTTTTTTAGCAATCCATTGCTTATAACCTATTCTAAGCCAAATATTATCTCCAAATTGTTTTTCTTCAATAACATCTACTATTTCATTTTCAGATAAATATTCCACTATTGTAGACGAACTAGTTGTATTATTTGGAATTTTTCTTACTCTTAAATTATTAAATAAACTTTTAACTTGTGATGTTTCATCTAAAGATGGTAGGGAGGAAGATTCGTTTTTTTTTATCCACTCTCTATCAATAAAGTTATTTTGATTTAAAATATTACCAATACACCAACGATCATAATCTACTGCTCCTATAGTTTCACCAATAGATAATTTTTTATCGGCAGTTTGATGTAAAATTATTCTTTCTGGATTTACTCTTAATGGAGGGGTTGGAGGTCCAGAATGTTCAATAGTGCGATCATATAAATATTGTGCTAACCACCAAAAATGCATATTAAGCATTTCAGTTGTCCAAGATACTAACCATTTATTGATAAGTAAATATCTAGAATAAATAATAGGCCTAATTCCATCTCTGGAAAATATAATTTCTGACATTCTCCAAGTTACATCAGCAATTTTATTTGGTGTTTGATCGTGTTCTAATTCAAGATCTATAACCCTCGGAATAATATCAATATGAGGATGAACTTTATACCAATTATCTAATTGTCTTAAAATATCTTCTTCGGGATATAAAACATGATAAGATGTTCTAAACATATTAACTCGTTTAGATTCTTCCCAATTTCTAGGAAACCAAGAATCTTGATATCCCCAAGAAATAGTTGCTCTAGCAGCCATTCCTTGAACACCAATTTCTTTCGCTTTATCAAAATTTACCAGTTGTTGATAATATGAATAATCTCGCCATAAAGGTCGTTCAGTTCCTACTAAATTTTCAATTACTTCGGACATTATTTCTCCTTATTATTATTTTATTATTTATAAATTTGTAAATTATATATAATTTTATAAATTATAATTTTATTATTTAACCAAAACCATAAAGCGATAATTTTGTTCCCTCAGAAAAATCGTATCGAGTAGAACCAGCCCATAATCCAAATATTCTAATCCTATTAATTGCCGCCGTACTTTTCCATACTCCTCCTTGTGTTGAGGATACTATATATGTTCCTCCAAGATGATAAGTAGTAAAACTCATTCCAGTTTTATAAAATCCTCCACTTGCTGAATAATTAGGAATAATGGCAAGGACAGGTGTACCATATTGTAAATTAGTATTACCTGGCGCACTACCTAAAAATAATTCTCCCGTAAGATCTTCTGAAAATGATTCAGTTGGGGGAGTATTATATCTTATCCATGTAACATTATTATAATGAGCAGAATTGGCATCGCCATTAAAATCACATCCAAAACCATTGCTATTATATACTAGATTGACATTAACTACTCCCATAATAACAAGATGTGTAAATGTTTGAGGAATATCATCAAAATCAGCTTGACCAGCATCACTAAATTCATCTATTTTTTGTAATCTTAATTGTAATTCTGCTAAACTTGCAGTAAGTGTAACTAAAGAACCACTAATTGATGCCATAGATCCAGATATATTTACCATTGAACCACTAACAGAAGTAGATATACCTGTGAGTGAACCGCTCATATTTCCAGCATAATCATCAATTTTGGTCATATTACTATTGCTAGAACCGCTCATATCTTGTACCCATGTTATAAAACTTCCAGATTGATCGCCATCATTGTCATACAGTGTTAAATTTAAATTTACGCTTTCAGTAGTCATATATTATTCCTTTACAATAAACCATATAATGTAATTTTTGTTCCAGTTAAAAAATTATAGCGTGTAGCAGTATTATCGCTTCCAAATATTCTAATTCTAGTAATTGGATCTACACTTTGCCAATAACCACCCGTTTTCATTGATGACATCCAATCGCTCATATGATTCATAGAAAAGCCCATTGCCGTTTTATAAAAACCCGTAGATCCAGAATAATATGGAACAATAGCAAAAAATGTACCTCCATATCCGCTATTTACAGAACCAGAAACATTTCCTAATAAAATTTGAGCAGTTGATGAAGAAGCAAAGTCAACAGAACTTCCTCCACTTCCACCCGCTGAACCGGACCTTATCCATTCAACAGTTGCATAATTAGAACTACCAGAATCTCCATTGAAATCACATCCAACATCAGCTAAATCTACCCCTCGATTAACACCAGCAGTACCTATAATAATTACATGAGTATAATCTTGAGATATACTATCAAAATCCGCTTGTCCTGATCCTGAAAATTCATCTATTATTTCGAACCTACTATCTACAGCATTAATTCCAGCTAATAAAGAAGATGCAGAACTACTAGCCGAAGTAGCATATGTATTTACTGTTGCTACAGATGCACTTGTAACAGATAATAATGCAAGCATTGCAATTGGTAAAGTTCCAGCCCAATCAGAAATAAGCATCATATTACTATCTGGATAATCGCAAATAGAACCAGAACCATTTAATCCCATTCGATAACTTTCAAAACCCCTATTTGTATCTATTCCTAAATCATGAGTTTCTAAATTTAAATTATCAGTATTTCCCATATTTTTTATCCTATTATTAAATCAAATTTGTGAGCATTTATTCCAGCAGGAAGATCATCAATTATTGCATCTACTGAACTAGGTAATGTATCATCTCTTACTGATAGCTCTCCAAGTGTTAAATTAAATAAATCTGTCATCATTAAAGGATCATAATAACCAAGTAAACCTGTTCTAACAACTCTACTTCCACTACTTTCAATATAAATATATAAAGTATTTTCTACTTCAATGGGAGTTACGGGCATTATAAACCTCCAACTATAGTTACTGTTCCTTGTGCTGGAATTACAACTGTTCCATCTGCAAAAGTAATTTGAGGTTGATGACTAAATTTACCACTTAAAGCAATAGTATCTGCTGAACTTAAATATACAGCAAATACATTTGTGGAAATTATAGAACCCGATTTATTAATTACTGCATACGAAGTTCCAAAAGGAGCGGCTTTCCATCGCGCTGTAGCCCCACTTAAATCTACCTCGCCTCCATTTTGATCATTACATTCAAAAAATAATGTATAAGTTGTTCCACCAACGAAAGGAATATCTCCCAAAGAATTGATCGTGGAATATGACGTATTATATGTCATTCGACCTCCTTTCTAATTATTAAGCTATTCTATATTCAATTACAAGAGTATCATCAGTTAATACTTCATCAAGCATAGTAAAAGATTGTAAACTAACACTTTCCGTATATGTATATAGTTTTCTTTGTAAAATACCATTTACATAAATTCTTAATGAATCAGCAATATAAGTTTGAGCAGTATAAAAAGATACTCCTATTTGTCCAGTTAAATCTTCCATTACCCATGTTTCACCAATACTGCTTCCACTTGCTGAACTATATGAAGATGTACTTAAACTTTGACCAAATAAATCAGCAAATACAAAATTTGCATCACCTAATCTTTGTCTATTTCCAAGAATTATTGTAAATTCCTCAGGATTATCATAACTAAAATCTACTTCTAATAAAGTAGCATCAATCATATATCCTTTACCGCTGTCAACAGTTATTTGATCTCCCAAAGTTAATTGTTCAATAAATGGCTCATATTCTTTTAATGCTAAGAAATTAACTGAATTAATAGTAATTTGATAGCGAGGCAATGATACTTTTGCTAATACATCTAATGCCATATCATATAATAATTGAGATTGATCTTGTATTTCTGGAAAAGTCATTGAATCAGTAATTAAAATACTATCATTTTGATATATATTTTCAAATATAAAATTGCTTAATTCCAAATATTGATCATCTGTGAAATTATCTGTATTTGTAAAAGAAAGATCAGAATTTATCTCAGTTAATTGACTTGTTATATCATCTATAGTAGTTTGAGTTTGAGAAATTAATGAATTCTGTTGTATTACATATAATTCCCATTGAGCAATTTGAGCATCTACTACAGTAGTATCTAGTTCTTGTAATTCTTGAACAATTTTTAATTCTCTATATATCGCCAATTGAGTTTCAAGTTCAACTAATTGCGATTGATAATTTAACATATCTGTTTGATAAGTGCTTAAACTCTCTACTAAATCAGCATAAGATATTTGAATAGCACTTGCACTAGTTTCCCAAATAGTTAAAGCATCAACTAATCCTTGAGACATCCAATCTGTAGTTTTATAATATGTAAAATCATAAATTGCATTAGTACCTAACGGATTAACATAACGTATTGTTAAATCATTGCCTCCATAGCAATATAAGCAAGTAGCAATTTCACTAGTTACTTCTTTATATTCAGTATGTTTAATTAAATTATCAAATGATAAAAATATATCTGTTTCTAACGGTGGATAACTAGTAGGAATCGCAGATATTGTTTTATCAATATATCCAAAAATAAATACACAATCAAAGGCGGCAGAAACATCTTTAGTTAAAAATTGATAAACATTTGAATCACTTATATCAAAAGTTCTACTCACGCTTAACAAATCAGCATGTATAGTTCCTAAAGACCATTCGGGAACTAATTCAAGAATAGTTGTCATTAAATCGCTAAATGAATATGTTCCCGAAAATCTTAATACCTTTTTATAAACCAACTCGGAATCTTGAGAATAGCAAGTTACTGTTTTAATATTGGGTGTACCATCTGAATCATCTTGAACATCTGTAATTTGAAAATATCCTATTCCTTCTATTAATATTTCTCTTTTTCCTTCAAGATAATCAAATGCATCTAATTCTATATCACCTACTTGTTGAGGATAAGTAAATATAAATTCCGATTGACCATTCCATCTAAGTTTCATTAATGTGTTATAACAAGCATTTAAAGAATATAATTGAGTGCGTTCAGGATTGCAGAGCGAAATGGATGGTTTTTCAATTTGATCAAAAACATTAAAATTAATTTCCATATATTATCCCCCAATTCTTCGGGCAAATGAATAAGTCATTGTTATTTGATTAATGTTACTTCCCGAAAATGATAAATTATTTAAACCTGGAACAAATCTAAAGAAATTTTTATTAAAATTAGCTAACCTTCTTGTTCCTAAAGAACTGGTAATAATTCCTAAATCATTATTAATAGTAAGTGTTTCATAAGGAGACAATTCAGTAAAAACAAATTCTCTATCATCATCAGACATATTTACAATAGTAATTCCTGCTGTGGCAGAACCAGTTGTAATTGTCATATCTGGATATAAATAACCTTGATAATGAGAATTATTATAAAAAATCGTACTACCTGAAACAATTGAACTGCCGTAATTATATGTGGTGGTTTCAGGATATTTCCAAGCAAATTGTGAATCTGCCACACAAGTACCTGAAATACCAAATATATTATTTCCTGCACGTATTATCCTCGGATCTGTAAAAATACAATTTAAATATATTCCACTCATATCCGGTTGAGAAAGTTCAAGTCTTTTATAAGACAAATGCCCAAATAACCATGAGGAAATATAAGATATATCAACTGCACTAATTTCATCAGGAGAAAAAAATGAAACTGGAAATTCAAGCTTCTTAGACCATTTAACTCCATAGAAAAACGGGACACTACGCCGAAAAATAAATTGCTCAATAATATCTACTGATCCAGAACCAGGATTAGAACTTGTTCCACCTTCAATATTAGCAATTTCTAAATTAAATTGTTCGCTTGGGATATTGTTATACACGAAACTGCGAGAATAAAATCCCATACGCTACCTCCTTCAATACTTTATAAAATATTAAAGAAAGAGGGACTAGAATAATCCCTCTTTCCTCAATAAAATAAAATCTAATTATATAAAACTAAAACTGAAACAATTGCGCTCCTCTTGTATAACCCCTTCTTAAAAGAGATTGATTAATTTGATTCATAACTTTATCGGCAATTTTCTTTATATCTTCCATAACGTTTTCATCTACATTACCTTCAATATTAATCAAATTACCCGCTATTGTTAAACCCATAGGAGTAGAAGCAGTTTGTAATTTACCAGCTATTTCAGGAATTCTACGAATAATTCCAAGCATATCATTTTCATTAAGAATAATTTCTCCAGCCATTAATTTAGAAAACACTTCATTTGTTGGTGTTTTAACTCCACCAACAGGGCCAGAAGCTAATCCGGTATGATGTGTTGGAAATGTTGTGCTAAGAAGAACATCGCCATATTCGCTAGTACCACGTAAAGCATCTATTAAATCTACATATCTTGATAATGCTTCATATGCTTCGTTCCACGCATCTGTAACATCGCGATCAATGCCACTTCCATATTCAGAATTCCAATCAATTAATGATTGATATAATCCAGGAGCTTGTTCTGCGATTCTACGCAATGCTTCTTGAGCGATTATTCCAGATTTAGATAAAAATTCTTCAATTATTTTTATTTGCAGATCTATTGCGTCATATTGCTGTTGTAATAGAGCATCTTGAATTTCTATAGATTTTCTATAAGTTTCATATTCTGCATCCAATGCAGTTTTTTGTTCATCAAATTGATGATCTCTTTGAGTACGTGCAAGATCCTCCATCTGTTCAGCAAGTTCATTCTTTAATTCAAGTTGTCTTGCCTGAGATTCCAAAGAATCATCTAATGCCAAAGTAGCAAGTTCATCTTGTAAACGAGCAATTGATTTATTCTTATCTGCTATTTCATCAGCATAATTTAATTCTTCTTTTTGAGTATCCAATAATGCTTTTCGAACATCAATAATGTCTTTATAAGCATTAAGTTGTTCTTTCAACGCCTCTTGCTGTGCTTTTATTGTTTCTTGCTGTTGTTTAAGAAGTTCTTTTTGTTCCTTCTTTTCTTGTTTGATTTTATCAATAACCAAATTGAATAAATCGGCAATACTTTTTTGATCTTCTTTTGCAACCTTACCAGCACCACCAAGAGCATCTTCTAAATCTTTAGCTGCATTAGCGGCTTTACCAGCATTACCACTTACTTGATTTAATTCTTTTTCATAAATAGTCCAATCAAAACCAAATGGATCACCATCATCTCGTACACCCGCCCCCGCATCTCTCCAACCACCACCAGGGCTTTTAGGAATTAAACTTGAACCAAAGGCAGAAATAGCCTTTCCTAAACCTTGAACAGATTCACCACCTGAACCAGTAATATCAAATTCAATACTTGGCATTTGAAACCAATCATTAATGGGTTTACCACCAATAATAGCAGCAAAATCTACTGGTCCTTTTAATTTTGGAGTAAAAGTTATTTTGGCATCAAAATTTTGAATTGCTTTTCCTAATGCTTCTAATACTGTTCCCGCACCAGTCATAATATTTTTAATGGCTGTACCCGAAGCACTCGCAGTTTGATTAGCAAAATTAAAGAAATTAGATGTGCTACCCTTTAAATATGTTGCTAAATTTTCTGCCGAAGTAAATGCTTGACCATCCATATCAACCCAATTTTGACTAGTTGCCCAAGCAGATTCAGCAATCTTATCCATTAAAATATTATAATCTTCTGTACCTTGCTGAATTGCAGCAGAACGAATTTGTGCTACAGCAGATTCCATTAAAACATTTGTTTCTTGTAATTCTTGCAATTCTCGCATACCATCAGCAATTCTACTAAACCCGCCTGTAGTTTCATCTGCAATTGTACTGACAATATCACCAGCATCCCCAAATGCCTCTGCCAGATTTTGAGTTAAACCACTAATAGTATCCATTACTCCTGCAAAACTAACAAGAGAATCGGTGTACTCTGAAAACAAAATACTTCCAGCATTAAATTCTGAATTCATTTGACTTAATGATTGTGCCGCATTTGCAACCATTCCAGAAAAGAATATTTCAGCAGAATCTTTAGATTTAAATACTTGATCAAAATCAATACTCTTTAAAGCATCATTAATCCCATCCGCATATTCTTTAGCTGTAATTACACCATCTTCGAATTGACCATTTACTTCAATTAATTTTCTACTCAATATATCAAAACCACCAGATAATTCTTCTTTAGACATACTGGCAGTTACAGTATCAATCATTGTATTAAAATTATTTACAAAATCTCTAGATTGATCTGTTGCTTTCTTTGCTTGAGAAAGATATGCTTCTAATACTAATACTTCTTTTTGGAGTTTTTCATTGCTTGTATCTGTAGCTAAAGCAAGTTGCGCCTTACTAAGTGATGCTTCAATATTAGCGATATTATATTCTTGTAATTTATCAGTATTAATTGATACTCGATCACCCTCTATTTCAAGAATATCAATATAATCTTCATAAGATTCACCAAGTTTTTGAATATCAGCAAAAGTAAGTGTTCCTTCAGCATTTTTACGGATTGTAGAATAAACTATATCGGAGGTTTCACCTAAAGATTTTAGAGTATCAGTTAAACCTTTATATTGTTCCGTTAATTCTCCAACAATTCCAAGAGAATTTAACATATTATGAACACCAGCATCAGAAAAATCAGGGGAAACATCATTAATAAATATTAATAGATTTCTATATTCTTCTGCAACTAATAATATTTGTTCATATGCATAAATTTCATCGTTTATTTTATCTAAGCGCCTTTGCGTAAGCCCAAATAAATCTCCCTCTAATTCAAGTCTTTTAGATAAATAATCTCGCTCTTCATATAAAGTTTTAGGACTTTCATATCCAAATACATCGGTAGGATCTCTTCTTATTGATTCACTTAATCCTTTTTTAGCTTCTTCAATAGTGCGTTTATTTCTAATTAAAAATTCTCTTGCTTCAAATTCTGCGCGTCTTTTTAACCAATCAATATTATTTTGTATTGCTTTTGAATTATTATCAATAGCATCGCTATATAAAGTTATGCCCTCTTTTGCTGCACCATACTTTATATTTACTAAAGATTGTATATTTAATAAACGAACAAGATCATCAGAATTTTTTTCTTGTTTATTAGCCAATGATTCATATTCATCTGCTAAAGATTTTAATTCATCTCGATTTGCTTCCGCTTGAGATTTTAATTTTTCAAATGCTTCATAAGTATCTATAGCAGATTTTGTTAATGCTTTAAATGCAATTATAGCTCCTACAATAGCAATACCAATTAAACCTCCTGTTAAAGCATAAGAAAGAGTTACAGCCGCACCAGAAGCTACACCTAATGCAGTGGCTAAAGAATAAATACCTTGAGTAATTATGGGCAATGTTAAACCCCATTTTGCAAATGCTACTACAGTAACACTTACAATAATAGTATTTATTAATCCTAACTTATCAATAAGTTTTATTAGTTCTGTTCCGGCATCGATAAGCGTTTTAGTAAAATCACTATCAATAGTATTTTTAGAAAGTTGTTGCCAAGCACTTGTCATTTTATTCATTTTACCTTCAATGCTATTGAGATATTTTTCATTTTCTCGTAAAGCAGATCCAGTAGAATTTTTTGCTGATTCGGTTGCTTTTTCTACGTTTTGCCAGTTTTGAATAATTGCCTCAAGTACAGCAACTTGCCGCTGACCTGCCGCCTTTTCCATTAAAAATCCTCTAGATAATGGATCTAAAGTTGGTAATATTCGAGCCATGTCAGATATAATATCGTATGTACTTCGAAGTCCATTTGTTTCTGGATCTAAAATACTAATACCTGCAAGTCTCATAAAATCATCTTGAAGTTTAGGCATCAATCCTTCAATCTTTTCCCCATCTTCTCCAATGCCCCTTAAGCGTAAAGATATGAAATTTAATCCACTAGAGACTTTTTCGATATCTCTTAGTTGCTCAAAACCACCTGTTAATAAGCCACTGAGTTCTTCAATGCCTGTTCCTGTTTGAGATAAAACACCAGATGTTCTCCTAAGACCATCTGCAAGATCATCAAAATTAATTGCCGCTGTATTTGATCACTTCTGTTACTTTCTTGCCCAAAGGCAATACTGACCGCAAAACATTGCGGCGAGTAAGAATTTCTTCTTACTTCACATGCTTCTTATTATTTGGATTATACATGTGGTCAGAATATATCTTCATCTTACTTGCGTAAGAGGTTGGCATGTGCAGCATGTCACCATGCTACAACTTATTCGTTACGGATTTTTGTTTGTTTTGTTTGTTTTATTTTTATTGCTTTCATAAAAAACGGTAATACAATTTTATCATTTAAATTAATTTTATTGTTTAGTAAATGATAATTAAAACTATTATAATCACTTAAATTATTTTTATCTTTTATATACAAATTTATTAATTGTTCACAGAGATTTATATTATTATTTATATCTTGTTCCCATAAATATAAAATATTAATATTGTAATATTTTCTTATATATGATCTTTTACTTTTATCTTTTCTTAAATTTTTTAATTGCATAGAATTTAAATTATTTATATCTAAATACTTAATCGGATTAGTGTGAAAATAATCGCCCATAATTTCAATTATTAAATCATATTCGTTAAGATATATATCTGCCGAATAATATTTATAATTTTTTTCATTGACATAATCAATATTATTTTTAGATAAAATATTATTTATTGCCTCATGTGGTTTAGTAATCTTATTCGCGAAAATTCCTTTTGTATATAGGTTAACAGCAATTTTTCTTCTAGTATTTCTTTGTTTTTGAGTGGGTTGAAAATTATACATGCCGCTTTTTTCACCAACATAATATTTTTTTCTAAATTCCCAATAGCAATTCTGACTACAAAAATTATTACTATCTCCAAAGGAATTTACCTTTTTATAATCATAAGGTATAATTTCAATTTCTATTCCACAATTAGAACAATTTACTTTAATTTTTTTGTACGAAGGATTGTCCTTTCCAATTTTGGCATTATTTTTTTTATATTCATTTCGACAATCCATGTCACAATAAATATTTCCTTTATATAAAAAATTCATCGATCTAATTACATATTTTCCACAGTTATTACAAGTTAATTTAATTCTTAAACTATGGTTTCCACCAATTTTTAATGTAGTAGATAGTAAATCTACTAAATCGTATATATTTTTATTATTTAAAAAAGGAAGTATTTCATCTAAAGTAGTTATTCTATTTAACAATATTTTATCTAATATTAAATCATATTCATCTTTATTCCAATTATTCAATAATATTAAATCTTTATGGACAATATAATATCGACACATTTTGCATATATAAGATGATTTCCAAGCAAATTCATTTACATATTTTTCTTTATCACAAATTTTACATTTTAATATTTCCATATATTCTTATCCATTATTTTTTATAAAACAAACAAACAAACAAATCTTGTCCTCGGTATTATCTATCCCTAGACTTCCACCGATAAAAGCCAACTTTATTTAGTATGTCACCATACTAAGAGGCACAAATTTACCTCATTTATCACATCGACAATTTTTTGTGTTTGATCCGCTTCCATATTGAAACCTCTCAACACAGCAATTAATGCACTTGTGGCTTCTGTAGCATTATCAATCCCTTCAGCAACATTTGTCATTATCAATGCCGCTTCACCCATTTTTAATGCTTCTGATACATCATAACCAGCACGAACAAATTCCGTAGTAGCATCTATCGCTTCTTTACCCGTTTTACCAACTTTTTCCCCCATTCTAAATGCTTCATCTGTAAAAGCGCGTAAAGATGCACCTGAAAGATCACTAACTTTTTGCAATTCAACAAGAGAAGTATCCAACTGTTTTACAACTTCAATCATCTGTTTAATTGCTCTAATTGTTCCATAAATAGCAGTTGTGCCAACTGCCCAAATTGCAACCTTTTTAATAGCGGTAGAAAGCATATTACTAACAGATAATGTTTCTTTTCCTAAATTACCCATTCGAGTAACAGAATTTTTAAGTTCATTATTTAATCTTGCCATTTCTTCCGTATTACCAGCCGCAGTTGCTAATTTCAATGCATTAGCGGCTTTAATTACTTCTTGAACTTCTGGAATTCTTTGATTTCTACCAACCGTTTTAGCAATTGCCGAATCTGCTTGTTGATTCATTCGTGCAACTAAATCAGCAGATTTCTTTAATTCCAATTGTCTTTGTCGTTCTTTTTTAGTACCATCATCTGTATATTTATTAGCAGTATTTAGCCATTCAGATACTTCTTGTGCTTCCATTCCTACTTGCTTAGTAACAGTAGCCCACTGATATGTTTCTTTTTTGACATTCCCAAGAGTATCGTTGTAAGTCAATAATGCTTTAGTAATTTTTTCTCCATCTTCACCAACTTCTGTGAAAATATCAAATTTAATTGCACTTGCGCCCGTAGCTAATTTGATTTGCTCTATTTTTGCATATAAGGCATCGAGAGATTTTTGATCTTGAGTAGTGTCAATCATTGGTTTGACACTTTTTGTTTTTACTCCCTGCTCTGCCTTCATTCTTAATTCACCTAATTTAGTAGAAACATTTCTAATTTGATTTTCTATATCGGACAAATCAATTTTTGCTTTAATATTAAAAACATAATTTTTAGAAATGTTATTTAATTGGGCTTGAATAGACGATTCCTTAATTGAAGCTTCTACTATAACCGAATATTTGCTTGCCATTCATCGCACCTCCCTTCTTACGTTCTTGCCTCTAAAGGAGGCTTTAAATTAAAAATATACCCCTATATGTGGGGGTACTATCAAATTAGTGTCTATATATGGGGGTTAAAAACACGATAAAATTTATATTTTATTGTTTGTTATTTAAATGCTCTTTCAATTTTTCTAATTCGTTCCATTTCATATCTTTTGCTTCCATATCGTTATAAAGACTTGCCATTTCCAAACTTTCCCATCCAAATAATTCCTTAATTAATTGTGCTGGAAGTCCTATTCTGAAAAGATGAGTGGTAAGATAATGTCTTAACGCATGAGGATAAAAAGGAACACCTAAATAATTTTCAAACTTGGTAATCCAACTTCTAACTATATGTTCTTCTGCGGGAGTCCCATCCCTTTTTATAAATATATAATTATGATCTAAATCTTTTTCTAATAATATCTTTTCTCGTTCCAATAACCATTTATCATAATAAGATAAAAACAAATCTTTTATAATATATTTTGTAAGCAACTTCCCTGTTTTTGTTCTACCTTTAGTTTTTATCTTTTTGGTTGTTTCAATAAAAATACCTTCAAACACCGTATTATTCTCATCAATAATATCAGTAGTAAATCTAAGCAATTCAGAAAACCTAGCACCTGAAGAAGTAGCAAGTGCTAACCAACATGCTTCTTGAATATCATTATTATCAGATAAGTATTTTAATAGTCCATTTATTTGATCCTCCGACAATACTGTTTTTTCTCTTGTTGGAGATTTGGGCATTAATTCAACCGCTTTTAAAATTACATTTCTAAATTGAGGATATTCATCATCTAAAAATTTTTCAGTAAAACTCGATAAACTACTTAAACATGATCTGCCGCCATTAAATCTAGCAGAACCCCAATTCAAATCATTAACTACAAAATTAAAATAATCAGCAAATTCAATTTTCCTAATATCACAAAAAAATTTATCTGAATTATATTGTAAATTCCAAACAAAAAATATATTCAAATGACTACGATAATTTACAATAGTTTTATCAGAAGAACGAACATTTTTTTCTCTTAAAAATCGTTCCATCAATAATTTATTTTTATAATTAATGCTGTTGATTAATTCTGGCGTAGTTGTTATTTTTTTAAATGTTTTCCTTGGCATATATTTCTCCATATAATGAAAAAGGAGCATTTATAAAATGCTCCTTATAAAATAAATAATAGTATTGATTATTCTTTTAATAATTTATTTAATTTATGTATTGCTTCTTCTAAATTATTATATTCAGAAGTAGTTTTTAATATTTGTGTAATAATTGATTTATCCAAATTTAAATTATTTGAATATTTTATGTACCATTCAATAATATCGTTTTCCATATCATTTGCCGTTTGAATACAATCATTATATATTTTTACTTTATCTTCAATATATTTGGGAATATTTCTGTTTTTATAATTATTACTATTATGCTTATCTACTTTTTTAAAAACATAAATACTTTCCTCTTTTTTATTGAAACCACCAGTTTTTCCGCTTCTTCTTCTTCCACCTCGATTACTCAATTTCATATATAAATGATCAACTAAATCAAATCCAATTCTTTCAGATATTTCAGTCCAACGATCTACTAAATTTATTCTTCCAATTCCAGGTACATTAAAATCAGCTATATTTACAGCATAATAAGCATCATCTTTTAAACCATAATGAATATTATTTATTGTAGGTGTTACATAATTTTCAAACCATTCATTTATTTCTGGATATCGTATATAGCATTGAGTATCTTCATCAGAATATTTTTCTAAATCAAAATATGGGGGACTGCTAAATGCAAAATCTATGCTATTTTTCTCGGCAATATAATTTTCACTAACATCTTTATAAATATCAAATGTATTTAATTTTTGCAATGATATTTCTATAAAATTTCCAAGAATCAAAAGATTGTCAAATGTTTCAGAATTTGGTTCAACGCCTATATATTTATAATTATTTTTACTCGTTAAAGCACCAAGCATTCTTCCGCCATAACCACAAGAAAAATCATATATTATTCCATCTTTAGGACAATATCGCTCATATAATGCTTTTGCTTTCATCGGATTGAAATTATTAGGCGTTCTTTGTCTATATAAATTCATAGTGGATAAAAGTCTTAGCGGTATAGCAGAATCATATTTTAACTGAAAAGCAATAATTTCTTTAAGCCATCCATTTTTATAAAATTTATCAAAAGAATTAATTGGATTTTCTCTATGTCCATAGGAAGATCTATGAAAATTAGGAAACAAAAATTTTAGTAAAGTATTACCCTGTTTATATTTAAGATCTAATGTATTTCCAGAAAATTCAACATCTCGATTATAACATTTTTTAATTTCTTCTAATATTCCATTTTCAGTATAATAAAAAATTGGAAAAATATTGACGCTTCGATAGACATTATAGTTATCATCAATTGCTTTCAATTGATCTTCATTTAAAAGATTTAAAAACTTTTCTTTTTTATATTGATTAAAAAAAGGGTAATATTCTTCGTAACCAGAAGAATATAAATCTTTACTTTTATAATTCCAATCTAAATAAGTTTTTATATTGTTGTAATTCACTAATTTCTCCATTTTCAAAATTTACAATTATTGTAAATAATTTTATCATTAAAATAAAAATTTGTCAATATTTAACAATTTTTTTATTTTATAGAATTCTTTTCTTTCTTACGCTTTGCTCTTGCCTTCACTAGATCATCATACTGAATCCAACCACCATCAATATTTGATAAAGCAATCCATTGAAGTACCTTATCTGGATATCGAAAATCAAACATTTTTCGTTTCATTTTAGCCTCAGGGGTAGGTAAACCTTTCACATCATATACAATAGTTAATCCATTTAACCATTCAACCTCGAAGTCTGCCACATAATTAATTGGCAAAATGCTTTTTCCATATTTCTTAAATTTATCTTGCAATATGTATTTAGGTTGTAATGTTATAGTTTTTATATTCCCTTTTTTTAATAATGGAACAAGATAATCTTTATGGAATTTCATCTCCATTTCACTATCATATAAAACACCATTAAAAGTACGTTTTAACTTACCCTTATCGCTGGTATCTATTTTAAATTTAGAATTTATTGTTTTTTTTCTATACATTATAAAATCTTCCTTTTATTTTTTATTTTCTATTTTTATAAATTCAAAAAAATGGAGTGCGCTTGATAGAAAATCTACCAAACACACTCCAAACCCCGAGGGAGACAGTTAAATATTAACCCACACCTTCATCTTTTTCTGTCTTATCAACATTATGAAACGTAGTTCCAACAAATACAGATGCAAACACAGAAGCAATTAAAGCAAAATAAGGCGCTACTGCCTGTAAAATTTCAACTGGTACATAATTCAAAACCGCATAACTCGAAATACTTAAAGTTACGCATACGGCAAAATATACCCATTGTTTAGCCTCAGCAATTAATTTCTGAAAACCAGGAATACGTTCTAAAATAAAACTAGCCACTATGCTTGATCCACCCGCAGTTGCCAGCCAAAGCAAAAACTCTTTTAATTCCATTATTTAATTATTCTCCTTCCTTAAAATAAAAGTAAATTATATTAATTTTCATTAGCAATTTTATTCAAATAAATATTTTTAATTAAATTTAAAAATTCATCTTGCGACAACGAACTTTTCATTCTATTGCATTTACCGCAACAAGGAACGCAATTATCAATTATATATCCCAAAGAATTATCAACTCGATCAATTCCATTATAGATATATGATCCATTGCATCTACTACCCCTATGTATTTGATTTGGTTCGCATCCACAATAATAACAATTTAAATTAATAATAGATGTAAAATAATCTTTATCTAATTCAAACACTAAATTTCTTTTTTTAGCTCCTTCTTGGTATTTAGCATATATTTCATTGAATGCCGCAACACCATATTCTAAAGCATTTATACGGTTTTCATAATTTTCTTTTTGTTTACAACCGCAGGAAATAGTGTTACCGCTAGTAAGATTAGTTAATCTGATTGTTTTTTCATTTCCACAATCACATTTGCATAACCAATATGCTCCATTAACCCTATCGACATAATCTATTTTAATTGCCAGTAATCTACCAAATCTTTTTCCAGATATATCTTTACGCTTTCTACCTTTTTCACATCCACACGTTTTACTATGCCCATTTAATAAATATTTTCCTTTAATTACTTTTTTATTACCGCAATTACATAAGCATAACCAATATGATCCATAAGATTTTGCGTTTACTGGTTTATCTACTTTAGATAATACAATTAATTTACCAAATTTTTTTCCAATTAAATCCTTCATTATTATCACCTCTATATTATTATTTATCTCACCTCTTAAATCAAATCTAAAAGGGGCAGGATGTTTGAGGTGATAAAACATCTTTTCAATTCGTCAATTTAGCCCCTTAAATCCATCAATTATAATTTTATAAAAGGAATACCTTTTTTTTTCATTTCCATTTCAATCATCCTATCTACTGTTCCATCTCCCAATAATTTTACAAATACAATCCAGAAATTCCGAGGACTTTTCCAAAAGTGAGGCGGCTGTCCAAAGTCAAATAAACTTCCACTTTTACCCTCAATAACTATTTCTGCCAATAATTGTCTTATATCACTCATAATCCAAAAATTACTACCATGTACAAAAGTAGCAGGATCAACATTTAAACGAGCAGGATCTTCAAATATTTCTGCATAAACAACATTACCTGCCACAACGGGGTCTTTTTTATCCCATTCATCCAATAGACCTCCATTATTTCCTTGACGATTATATTCTCTTGGAGTATATGGATCATAGACAATCTTTTTAATAAGTTTCTTTAATTCCTCATGTAATTTATCAGTAACTACATCAACGATAGAAATCAAATCTTGCATAATTGCAGCATTTAGAGCAACATCATTATCAAACATGAATTACCTCCTCTTGCTATCAATTATCTTCAAATTCTAATTTCTTCTCATTCTTTTTTTTGAAAGGTGTTCTATAATCGCATTCTTGGCAAATGATCATTTTTTCAGTATAAATAATGCCATTATGAGGTTTTTTCACCATTATTACAATTAATTTCCTCTCCCCACAATCGGGACATTCGTACTTTAATTTTTTAAGTACCTTTACAGCATCGTCATTCATCAAAGTATCCATTTATTTATTATTAAGATTTTTTTGTATATTTTCTTTTTGGCGTAGAAACAGAAGCCTTTTTTGTAATTCCAGGTAAATTTTCATTCAATACTTCAAGTTGTTTAGAAAATTCAGCCGATACATCTTTGAAATTTTCAACATCCATTTCACTTATTTTATTTAAAAGATCTATCGCTTTTACAGAAACTTGTTCTAATATTGTACCAACCGATTTATTTAAACTTTCTTGTGCTTGTCGTAATTCCAATACTCGATTTAATTCTTCTCGAAATTCATCATAATTCAATAATCTAGATTTAATTTGTTCCCATAATTTAGATGATATTAATTTATCAACATCTAATTTATCTGTTTCAACATTAGTCTGTCCTTCTATAAGTTGAAGGATTAAAGCATATTCTGCTACCATATATCTTTTTGCTAAATCATATTCAAATTCATCAAATAAATTATTTATATATTCCCGAATTAAACCTATTTTTTCGCCAATAAATATATATGGAATTACTATAATTATATTACCCTGAAATTTAAATTCTTCACTTTCTTGATCTGAAAAAACAATATTCAATTTATTTAACTTTATTTCTTCTACCTCAGACATATCTTATCCTTTTATAATTTATAATTCAATAAAATTTATTTAATAATTTTATAATTATTTCTAAATATTTTAATAATTAAAAAGCCTTAGATAAATTATCCCAATCTATACGACTTAATAATTCCAATAAAGTAACTATCGTAATACCCCCTCCTAAAATCCAAGTAACTTTATTATCAATAAATCTTTTAAAAACAACTCTTAAATCTAATTTAGCTACTTCTTCTGCCGCATCAAATTTTTCCTTTATTTCACCTACTTCTCTTTCAATTCGCATTGTAGTATAAGCATTATTTTTTATATCATTTTGCATCGATATCATAGTCTTCTCAATACTAATTATCGCATTTGTATTATTGGTAAATGCCGCTTCTAATTTAGCTAATAATATTTCAGTAAGAGAATATCTTTTATCAATATCGATTACTTTATTATTAACATTACCAAATGTATCCTCCATTTTATCTACTCTTTTCGATAAATTTTCTATCCAAATACAAGGCGCGTTGCAACTATTATAACCGTCTGTCATATATGCCACCTCTTTTTATAAAAATTGATAAGTAGGAACAAATAAATGTTCCTACTTTATAAAAAACAATATTGATGATTATGCTCCAATTGCGACATTCATGGTGTCGCTCAAACTTCCGCTAGTTACGTCCCAATATGAGACCTCAACCACAGCAGCATCATTTTCAATAGCAGTAGCACACGCACTAATTACACCCGTACTACCAGACCAAATTACATCCGTACAACCAGAAGTTACCTCAAAAGTACATGAAGTAGTAATATTAACATTTGCATAAATTCCACCCTTAATGCCTAATACACTTAATTGCTGAGTATCGGGAAGATCAGCAGCAGAAAAAGTAATTACCGAAGGAGTTGCAGCAATATCAGTATATGCAACAGCGGTAGTTGTAGTAGTAGGAATCCAATATGCTTTAAAATAATAATCTCCTGCCGCATCAGTTGTTACAGCAGCCATACCATCAAGTGATTGCTGAGAAACACCATTGGCAGACAACGCCATTGTATAGTTACCAGAAACATTGAAGTTCGGAACATTAATTACAAAATAATATTCAAGAGTTGTAGCAGCATTTCGCACTTCACTAATTAAAGTAAGATCAATGCCAGTAGGAGGTAAAGTCGAAAAGCCAGTTACATATTGTGCATCAGTATCAGTATATTCATAAATAGCAGTTACAGTTTGTGCAGCACCACCAGAAACAGTAATTTCACTTCCATTTGGAGTTAAATTCTGAATACTTCCATCAGGAAGTAAAACACTAACTTTACCACCAGTAGGAGTTTCAGTCACAGTACCAACACCCGCAACTAATGTAACAGATTCTTGTTTTACAACAGTAGTGCTACCAGTTACAACCGTAGTTCCAGCATTTAAAGCAAGTAATGATTTTTCGAATGTAGCAGCTTCAATTTTAACTTCCAAAGCCTTATCATGATAATAAGTATACAAAATAGCATTACCAATACCACCACGCACTTCAGTCTTTTGGGTGGACATTGTAAAACTTGAAGATATATTTGCCTTACCTACAAAAAGTAAATCGCCTGTAGAAGCATCCCGCCCAATTGCATCTGCAACACTAACTAAAAATTGATTTGCCATATTATTTTTTTCTCCTTTTTTCTTATATTAAATTTATTTATACATTACTAAATTTAATATTTAATAATTTATTTTACACTTCCCATAGAATCTCGTATTACACCATTTTCATCTGGTAAATATGGATTACTATTCAAAAATTCATCTTTTTCTATCATAATATTTGAATATCTACCTGAATTTTTATTAATAGCCGAAAAATAATGTTTTACAATTTCTGATCCATCTTTACTTTTTATTTGCCCAGATATTTCTAAAGGACTATATAAATCAAAATTATGTAGCAACAATAATCTTTCCATACTCTTACGAAATTGATAAAGAGTATAATTTTCTATTTCCATTAAGTTTTTACCCATCATTACAGAAAATAAAATCACTTCATCTTCTAAAGAAAGATCATCGAATTTGCTATTCACATATTGTAAATGTCTTTCTAATTCAGGATTATATTCTTCTATAAATTTTGTCGATAAACCATTTTGCCTAAGAATAATTTCTCTAATAATATCGAAATCTTTTTCTGTGAAAATAATGCCATCTATATCTATGGTTATTACCATTCGATTTAATATATCTTGTTTCTGCTCATCTGGTATATTTATCAATTTATATTCTATTTCTATTTTTTCGCTTTGAGTTACCAATTTTAAAAAATCTATCAATCCGTCTTGGATTTCCCTGCCATCAGGATTCATAGATTGTTGAATAAATAATAATAAATATTTCAAATAACTTGCTTTAACTATTTGTTTTTCATTAATAAAATTTTTAGGATATTGAAACAATTTATAATAAAGATTTTGAGCATGAGTATCTTTTAATCGTATGGGATAAAAATTTATATTTTTATAAATTTGTGCTTGCCCCCATAAATCTCTCTTGGAATCATATATCTTTTCGATATCATCCATCCATGAACACCTCCTAAATTACCCAATTAGCGAAAGAAATTGCTTTTCCAATAAAAGGAGATGCACCAATCGACATCATCCTACAACGTGAATTTTTGGAAGCATCAAAAAATAAATATCCTAATCCACCTATTTCTGCCCCATTAAATACACGTATCAATTCTTGTATCATTAAATCTGCTCGCGTAGTATAATTTGAAAGTTGAGATACTAAAGCATGAGGATATACTTCCATTCCTATTAATACATTACCAACAATATGATTAGAAGGATAAACCTCAAGAATACTAATGCGTAATTGACAAACTTGTTCAGTCCAAGCACTATCAATTCCCGCAGTCATAAATATTCTACAATCAGTTTGACTTTTAACTCCATCATAAATTAACGCACCCTTTTCAGCAGTTGTTAAATTAGGATGAGTTACATCTAGTTTCCAGGCGTTTCCGTCATTATATTGAAGTAAGCGGAATGCCAACTCACTATTTTCCATTAAATATTTTATACAATTATAAGGAAGATTTGGCAATTGTTCATATTGATTATATTCTGGCATCCATTATCCTCCTTTCTTTTTCAAATTTAATATATTGCTACGCATAAATGAATATGCGTAGCAATTTAATCCATTTATTTTTTTTACCATTATAATATTAAATCTAAAACAATATTTAATAAATTCCATAAAGGAAATATTAATACTGTAATTGGAACAGCCCACATAAATTTAAAATATTTTTCATGTTCTAATACATATACCACTAAAAAAGTTATTAATATTTTTAACATTACTATTTGAAATGTAAATCCCATAGGATTTAATTCCATCAATCCCATTAAACTAACACCAATAAAAGTTGTTAGTATATCTAAGAATTGTGCTATAATTAACCAATAAGATACCCTTTTTAAATTTATTATTCTAATATAAAAAGGATGTTTAAATATATTATTTTGTATCTTATTATAATTTATCATTATTTATTATTGTTATCCTTATTAACAAGACCTTGACAATTTTGTAATAAAATCAATATTTTATTTATATATTATTAATTATTATTTATATTGTAATGTTCAATATAAAAAATTATTATATTTTATTTAATATTAAACTTATTATTTAAAATATTTGCACCCTTGGCCCATTCCAGTAATTGTCATAGCGATGTCTGCGAACTGTGCGGCGATGAAGATGTGGGTAATGGGTTTCATGCCTCTTTCCAACTTAGAATGTTCAAACCAATTTTATTTGTTGCATGGTTTGGACATACATAGAAAATAACTTCATCGGCAGTCAAAAAATCAGTTCGCCCTATACTGTGCCACGGCATAAAGTGTATCCCATCCCATGAATAACTAATAATCCGGTTGGTCGCGTTATCTTCAATCCTCCAAAATATAGGAGGTACATTCCACGAAGTTAATGCTAGAGTCGCTGAAGGATATACCGCGCTCCATGTTGTCTCATTAGTGAATTTTCCAGAATATACAGTTACATTAGGCGTTACGCTTGTCTGAAACATCAATACTGCCAATTTTCCGTCACTACTCTGTCGCCAACCTATACCCCATTCAGCCACTTGGACGGGCGCTCTGGTTGGTATCATTAAAACATCTATTGTATAAGGCGTGGATGGTACTGCCTTTTTTCGTATTCTCAAACTTTGCCCGGTTGCTGCTGGCTTTTCTAAATATACTCCGCCATTCACCACTGATACAGTTGCATCACCCTGATTGACCCATGCGAAATCATCATTTACTAGCGGTGTTAATGGGAATATAGGACCCCAGGATGCCCAAGCTGCTCCGGTGTCCCGTTGAACATAAAAGCTATCATTTGGAAAGAATAAATCCCCATCATTACTCGCCGCTGGCCTGCTGGCATAAGCATCTGTATAGGTGCTATCGCCACTTCCGCTGGCCGCCTCTTTAAATATTGCACTACCTGTTGTTGTATCTTTAGTTAACACATGTTCATTTGTAGCTGCTGACACATTAGTCAATGCATCAATTGCAGCCTGAGCAGTAGTTGCACCTGTTCCTCCTGCTGCAATATCTATAACCCCATTAGCATCAATATCGTAAACTGCTTTAGTCATATCGCCATCACCCGATCCCGAAGTGTGAACATGATCACCACGACTATAACTACCCGATGTACCAGGATCAGCTACTCCATTTGCTTCCGGATCAAGATCATAAGGATCAATACCTGCTGCTGATGCTTCCCATGCCGCTCCACCTACACCATCAGAAGTTAACACATCACCAACACTTGCACTACCACTGGTTAAATTAGCCGCATCAAATGTACCACCATCTCCAACATCGCCAGAATGATCGTGATCGACTAACACTCCACTACTCCCACCAGCACCCAAGTCACTCCAATTTGTTCCATCATAAAATAACAATAAACTCTTGTCTCCAGATAGATCAAAGTCAGCTTCACCATTCAGATAAACATTACCTGTTCCATGCTTGACTGTAATGGTATCACCTGCATCTGCTTGGATTGCTAATACTTGACGATCTACTCCCCCATTGATAGTAACGAGATCATCTGTAGTCCCAGACTCGGCAGCAATAATGTGATAATCCTTACTTACCGTACAAGATCCACTAGATATCGTTAAAATTGATAATGTCTCTAAAATAATTGGATGTTCAACAAGTCCAGTTAAATCAAGTTCTTGTCCTATTAATGATCCAGAACTTCCATCTGCCAACGTTATAGGCGCATGATGAGGAGAACCATTGCCAATAGCAGTATGTTCAGTAGGAGTAAGAACATCTGCTAATGTTAATTCTTGCCCATCTAAAGATAATGCTGAATCTCCTCCACTCCCCAAGGTTATAGGCGCATGATGACTATCACCATCATCCCAATCATCAGCATGTGGAACTCCTGCAATATTTGTTTTATATGGGCTTCTATCTCCCGGTAAAGGTGTGTAATCGCTCATTTTAATTCTCCCATTAATGTTCCCAATCTACACCATATTGATAAATTGCACTCCCACTGTAATCATATTGTGTATCCAATCTACATCCAAAGGAATAAATACCATCTTCTAATATAGTTGTTCCTAAATGCGTTAAATAGATATAAATCTCACCCGTTGTATCAACAAATGGTATCCACGCAACATCAATACCAGCCTGTGATACCAGCACATCAGTATATTCGGGCTGTTGCCCAATCTCAATGCCTGCCTGTGAGACTGAGATTTCACGAGGCGGTTGTGGTATCCAGGCTGTCTCAACGCCAGCCTGTGACACCTGCCAGCCAGGTTGTGGCTCATACTCAATGATTACACCGGTCTGACTTGCCCGGATTGCATGGTCATCAACTGTGTATTCAACAATGATCCCAGTCTGGCTAACTCTTTGTGCCATTACGGTATAACTGCTTGATGCATGGCAAGCAGCCCGTCAATATCAGCATCTTCCCAGGCTGCGCTATCATCCGGGTTGGTCGCCATGCCATGATAAAAATATATTGCCGCTGTTTCCAGTTCATGTTCGGTATATGATTCAGTAGAGCCACTATTCACGCCATTATATAATGTCTGTGCATCTGCGGTTGTTTTCCACGCTCGCACGAACTTGGTTACACCTGCAATCGTTCTGTCTGTTCCGTCAAAATCCTCCAGTGTTAGTAGGTCTTTATGTCCATCCGTGGATGTCTCCAGATAATCAGTATCACTCAATGGAACTTCATCTACCGTAGCATAGTTGTCTGATCCCGTTGATGGTGTCCACTGAACGCTACTGTCACCATCAGGCATTAGCACCTGCGCCCGCCGATCTCCTGGATCAGTTCCACCGTCATTGATGGATAAACTTGAGATATAAACACCGCTAGAAGCTCCAAGAGCGCCTTTTGTCCAAAAATAGAGCATTGTTACTTCCGTGTCCGATCCAGGCTTGGTGTCTCCACTATATTCGATTGAAGTTTCCCCATTAATTTTGACTGTTATTCCACCAGAATCAGCAATCGTTCCATAGATTCTGAGATTAAACAGGCTTTGAGAATCGAGAAATACAGTCCCATCGGCCACTTTAGAACCATTTACATAGAGATCAAAAGTTTTATTCGTTCCATTCCACAATAATCCAACATACAGGCTACCGATCAAAAATTGTATTTTACAATATGAACTATGTGTCCAAGCCAAACCCGTTAAATATAACCACATTGATACCGCTGGACTTGATGTATTCGGATATGGAAAATTAATATAAACCTCTGCGGAGGAGTTACTATATATTCGTGTCGAGTAAGTTCCCGTTATAGCATATCCAGCATAAATTGATGCACCTACATAATAACCGCTCGGAACTGGTACTCCACCAATATTGCCATCATAAGTCATTAAATAAGTCATTTATGCTCCTAACGCTGCCTCATAATACAGCAACAACGCATCAATATCAGCATCTTCCCAAGCTGCGCTGTCAGCCGGATTGATCTGCATAATATGCTCATATATTTCATACGAGTATGCCAGGGCATGAGTGGTGGTATCAATCGTGCTTGCGCTGTCTACACCAACCTTGATATATTCACCCGTTGCAACATCAACCTTAGCACGTACCCAAGGCATCACGGCAATAACCTGTTTTGCTATTCCAGTTACAGGATCGGGTGTGACAAAATCTGTCACATCCATCTTGTCATATTCCGCATCTACCCGTGTATAATTGTAATCTGTATCTGATTGCGGTGTTTCATCAACATTCTCATAATTTGTCGTTCCCGCTGACCTGTCCCATTGCACAGTATCATCGGCCTCTGGTGTAAGCGATTCAATCCGAACATCACCAAAATAATCACCATAGCCAATGCACCAATCATCGAAATAACATTCGTACGTATCCAGTAATGCATATTTACCACCTACCAAATAGCAATAATCAAATGTATATGCTTCAGTGTAATCATAATCAATTGAAACATGGCCATCTATCTTGACATAGATTTTATCCCCATCCGGATCTATCTTCCATTGCAGGTGAAACCAATCATTTTGCGATACCTCAATACCTCCAGCCTGTGCTAGCGCGTCATCAATATATAAATCCATTGTATGCGTGTCGAAATTCCATCTCAGTTCAAAATAGGTATCAATATCCCTCCGTAAATATATTTTAGGAAAATTCTCTACGTTGTAACTGAAATAATCGTGCGGATTAATAGCAATAGCAATGCTTGGATTGTCTGGTGATCCTGCAATTTGATGTCGTACCCAATATGCGGGTTCGTTCCATGTATAAAGTTTCAGCGATGCAGTTCCTGTACGATAATATTCTGTATCTCTTGTAATTGCGCCGCTATAATCCACCGAATTGAGTGGTATATTCCGATTAAATCCCGTCATCCATGTAATTGTACCTGTCATTTCATGCCTCACTATAAGTAGGTGCGGTTGTGCCAATACACTGACCGCCAATAATATATACCGTTCCCAATGTTCGGTAACAGCCATAGGCCGTACCAGTCTCGCCAGCCAAAGCGATCATTTCAGACTGTTGAAGCCATGCTATCCCATCACCTGAACATGACAAACCTGACGCTCTTCCTGCTCCATCCACAATCGCTCGCAAATAGCACTCCCTAGTTTTTAACGTACCTACCCCCAGGTTGATAGCATTGGCGTTGCCTGCCCCCAATTGCGTAACTGTTATATTAACCGTATTGAGATATGATTCTCCCGATGATGGACCATCCATTCCGTCAAGATCATTCTCATCGTTGGCACTTCTGACAATATTTATATCTCGAATATAGCAGCCCGCTCCAATTGTGACCTTGCCCGTATGCCTGGTGGAGAGTGTCCCGGCTCCCAAATATGCAACTTGATTCGGTACTGTATGAGATGTACTGTAAACAGCAGGCGGGCTGACCATTGTGTCATATGCACTACATTCTGCTGCCGCTAAATCCCAACCAGCATCCGTTACTTCAAAAAATTCAGCAGGTGAACCATCATAATGAAAAACAGTAATTTTATGAGCAAATTCACCCCCCATATTTCCCCAATATGCTCCCCCTGCACCATCTGAAAGAAAAACAGAATAAATGGATGATGAACCACTCGTTACCCCTAATTTTTGATCTGGTAATGCACCTTCTCTGCGAATGTGTGAACCGGAAAGCTTGATAAGATCCAACTGACGAGGATGCAATTGTATAGGAGACATTAATAAATTTCCCCATTATAAAAATTAATAATTATCATAATATTATATCTCCCCAAGTTAAACCATTTTTAATACTTGATATATTAGATTTAGATGTATTAAAGATTTTAGCAATTTCACATCCCATTATTCCATTCATTAACATTTTTTTTATCTCTATTACATTTTCAACACTCAATTTTTCACCACCATTTCTTTTACCTTTACGCATTTCAGACCATTTTTGTTTTTGTTCATCTGAATGTTGTTTTCCGTAAAATGGATTGTTTTCACCAATATATTTTTCCCGATTTTCATTTAAATATTTGGTTACAGATATAGAAAGATTTTTTCGATGGTTTTCTGAAAAAGTTAATAATTTATGTGTATTAGACATTTTTTTTCTAACTTCTAATGATACTTTTCTTCCATAATTAGGATTATTAATTCCTTTTTTAGACATTTTTTTCCTAGTTAAATTAGAAATATTAAATAATCCTTCTCCTCCCAATGTTAAATTATATCCTTTCCCAAAATCTATAAAAGATTCATAATAAACAATAAAATAAGTTTCCATTAATTTCAATAATTGTGGATCATTAATATATTCTTCTATTACCCAAAACTTAAAATTTTCTTCTCCATACTTATTCCAGGCATGATTCAAATAAGCGTTTTTATGATAATTACCATTTAAATTCATAATATGAAATTTCCATCGTTTATATATATTTTCTGAATATCCAATATATTTTTTACCATCAATAATATTCTCAATGCAATAAATACCACTTATAATTATATTGCTCACCATATCGCCATTAATTATCATTATATTCCCTCCAATTATTTCCCTCTTTTTCATAAATATAATTAAATTAAAGAAAGGATGATTAGAGGGAAAACCATCCTTTTTCAGTTTCATTGATCAGATGAAACCTATCTACTTACCACATTCCACGCAACCACAATTCTTTAACTCTTAAATAACTACCCGAAACACAATTAATAAATATAGAATTATCTAAATCTTGAGATATATTTTCAACCGAAAATGAATTATCATCAATAGCGGCAAAAGAATATTTTGTTGAAACCACCGTAGTTGAACCAGAAATTTCAAAAGTAAAAGTATTTGGGAGTATTGTAGATCCTGACACTAAATACACTTCATATGTTTGAGTATCATTTTCTAAAATAGAACCGCTAGTAGGTGTGATTTGAATATTATTTTCAATAGTAGAACCAGAAGCTAAAATTTTATATGCGTCTACATATCCACCCACTAAATCATCAGTATCCTCATTAATAAATGATTTACCCATAGCAAATTCTACAATTTGTGCCGATTCGTTATTTTCTGTTTCATTATTTAAAAATGACAATATTCCAGCACCATACACGCGCCATGCCGAAAAATTCCCCGATGAACCAAAGAGAAAACGTTGATTTTCTTTAATTTGTCTAGTTTTCGAATTTAGTTGGCAATATAAACGAATAGTCCCATCCGGTATAAGCGGATCACTCCTATAAGTATTTTTTGGAGATGCTATACGATAGTCAAAAATACAATGTTCTGACAATTGACTACCACTTGAATTTGTCCATCTTAAAACATTATTACACCTACGAACCGTTAAAGAAGCAGCTAAATTTTTAGTAACTTCTGTGTTTATTGTCAACCAATAATTATCATCAAAATAATACTTACTTCCCATTGAACCCGCATCCGACAAAGTTTTAAATAAAATAACTTTAAAGTCATCACCTAATTTTTGACCTGTTTCAGAATCTATTGCTGTATTTATTCTTACTTGAATTGGAACATATGAACCAGAAGCAAAAGATGATTCTTTTTGTATAGTATAAACATTGGAAGCATTAGCAAATTCAGCAGTAAGATATGCATTAAAATCATTTACAAAAGATTCATTAGGAGAATAAAAAGTAATTGGACTCCCCGAAAGGAAATACTTGTATGCCATTTATCCTCCTTATGAAAATTCTTGTAATTCCCAAGAATCCCAATCATTATTCTTATACCCGTAATCAATTAACAACTGGCTAACTTCCTCTCTTTTTGCATTATATAATTCTCTTTTTTCTTTTAAATTATTTGCAGCAGAATAAGTTTTAAAATCTTTATCAACAATGAAATTTGTCATTTGCATAATATTTTGCAATTCTCTTTGCAAATGATATTTAGTCATAATTTGAGCAAGAATATTTTTATTTTTTTGAGTCAATGTTTCTGTAAACAATTGTGTGGTTGTAGAATAAGTTAAATCTTGAGAAGAAATATCTGCAAAATCATCAATACTAAACAATAAAAATGGTTCTAAATAATCATTAAGTGCTACGCTACCAGATGTTTGATAGAGGGCAGTTAATCTAAAATCATTACTCAAGGACAAAAATAAATCGCTTATATTTTCTAAAGATGTGGTCATTTGCCCTCCTTTCTATAATATTATTCACTTTTATTTACAGAATCCAAATAATCTTTCGTAACTTTATATTTTTCTTCCATATCAAAATCCGCTAATCGATTAACTTTATCCCAAATATTTAAATCAACGTTTTGTCCAGAAATCCTACGATCAATTAACATTTGAATAATAACTTCTTGCTGTGATTTATTAGCAGATTGAAATAAAGAAATAGTTATATCTCGATCATTTCCATTCAAAATCACTTCAATATTTTCTTTTGTGAGAATTTTAGAATATTCTTCTTCCAATCCTTGTTCATGAATTACTGCACGATTAAGAATATAAAATTTACCACCCTTAAGAAAATTTCTTTGATGTTCAATAATGTCACAAAGATACCTGTACTGTATACGTTTGATTTCACCAAATTCATTAAATCGGAAAATTCTTCCTTTACCCCTACCCTCTGTACTTAAATTAAGAGGATATGTATCTAAACTCATCACCTTGATATATTTATCAGGACGAATAGTTATATTTTCATATTCATTTTCTTCATCGTCATAATTACCTACAATTGGCGTTTCACCTTGAGAACTATTTTTCTTCTCAAGCTCTTCAATTTTTAATTGTAATCCGCGAATTAATTCCATTAAATCATTTTGATTTATATTATCTCCACTCACTGTTCCAACTGAAACATCTGTAGAGTCCGCAACTTGCGATTTACTAGGTCTTGCCATTATAAAATCTCCTTTTATCTATTTATCTATAATTATCTATTTATAAAAATTAATTTATCATGCAGATAAGTAGATTTATACTTATCTGCATGACAACTAATAAAACTATTAAATTATAAAAATTCTATCTTTAGAGAGCAATAAGTCCAGCCAAGGAATTAGTAACAACTCCAATTCCATAACTCTTAATCATGGTTGACCTCTGAAGCAAGTTACCGTTTTCAAATACACTATCAGTATTCGACAAAGTAGCGCCTTCAAGAACCAATTTCAAAAGTTTACCAGAAGCAGGAGCAAGAATCCAAAGATAAGAATCACTAATAACTCTTGCCCATTCAGTTGTATGATCTGCAATATTGGGTAAAGCAAGCATATTGTATCCCCAAGCAGTCTGCATATAACCTAAACGAGAATATTCACTTGTTCCAAGATCCCAACGATAATTCACATCCGTTGAAGGAAGAACATTCGCGAGAGCAAGACTTGTTCCAACCACCATTGGTTTAGTCCGAGTCCAAGCTTCAATCTGAGCGCAAATTCTGCGTAAATCTGTTTCAGAATAACCAGAAACCTGTAAACCCGTAGTAGTAGTCGTAGGAAGACCATTCATTAAAGTAACAAATGCATTATATACATCAATAGTCATCTGACTTTCAAGAGACAAAATTAGTTTTGAAACGAAACGAGCAAGACTTTCTGCACCCGAAAGTACACGATATAAACTTACACCAACAGTCAACTGACGAGGCTCAGGAACAATCGAAACATTGCCCTTAAACTCTTTATACATTTCAGTCGTTCTTTGAGCGCGACCAGCTTTAGAAACAGTAAACAGTCCATTGCTTTCAACTTCAAATAATGCACTATCACCCCACCCAATATTTTTGATATCAGTAAACAAACCAAAACTATCAAAAATTACATCTGGAATAACCACTTCAACAAGACCGCTTATTACTGCAAAAGTCGCCCAATTTAACATGGGATTTGTAACCCATTGTTCTAACGGAAATTGTTCAAAATTCTGAATACCTGCTACGCGCATAATTTCACGCTTCAATGCAGCACTCATCATTAATTCTTTTTCCGCAAATGTAATTGGATTCCCTTCGGTGTCTTTTTCAGAAAAAGTAAAAGATTTCTTTTCATTTATAGACCGATAATGATTGTAATAATCTTGAAACTTCTCATAAACACCAAGATTATCTTTAGTAGCGAATTTTAAAACATTGCTAGGAATCATATTTAGATTATCCTCCTTATTATTTTATTAACTATAAAAACCACAAATTTAATTATTAATTATTTCAAAATTAATTTATCTATTTATAAAATTAATTCCGAATTACTTCGCACTTATAAGCAGCAAGACGAGTATCTCCAATAGCACTACCACTACCAATTGGAATATATGTAGTCGAAAGATACTTCAAAGTAAGAGCATCACCAGGGTCAAAAGCCCTCCACTGCAACTGCCAATTCTGAAAAGCCGCAGTAGCATGAGTAGAACCAGCAGCATAAGCACCGGTAAACGCATCCGAGGATAAAGTAATAATGTCTCCAGGCTGAAGTTTCACAGCATCAATAATTGCAGAAGCCGAATTAGTAAAGTTACGAGGATCAGCATTAATACCACGATAAACCGTACCATCAGCAGCAGCAACATTTACAACCTCAGGGGTCATAGCCATCCACACACCAGTTAATGAACCAGTTGTGGGCCAAGTGGCAGTCCATACTTCACCATAACCACTAACGGCAGACTTACTATCAAGAGCAAAAACACTTCCATTTTCAATTGCAGAAGCACTTACAACAGTTCGATTAAGAACTTCTCGATTAGTTGCTTCAATTTTATTTGGGATCACTACACCATAAGCCATAGTAATTATTTACCTCCTATAAATTATCTAAATTTTTAAAATAAAATATTATTGACGTTCCCAAGGGGAATTACTTACTTTCACTTTAGTAAATGGCATATTCGGTAAACCAATTCGTACAATACCATTACTATCTTCTTTCTTATCTTTAGCAGCAAAATCTAAACCCCTGGCCTTAGCCATATTCGACCAAGCATCAAAAGTCTCTAAACTATATTCATTTGATTTTTCCCTCAAATTTTCTAATTCATCAGCAGGAATTTCGGCTTTTTCTTCAATATGCTTCAAAACAGCATCAACAGCAAAAGTAAATTGCTCTTGCTCTTTTTCAGCCTTATATTTCTTCAATTCCTCATTTTCTGCCATATGTGCCTTGCATCCTTCTTCCATTTCAGACTTTTCAGCAGCATATTTATTGCACATCTCTTGAACTTCTTTCGCTTTAGCGAACAAAGCATAAGCAAGAGTAGCAAAATTTTTACCACCTTCTTCAGAAAATTCAGTAACTAAAACTTGATATTCATCAGTTTCAGATTTAAGAAATTCCAAAGCATCAGCAATAAAATTAGCATCAAGAGAATATTCTTTCTTTTCCTCTTTTTCTTCTTTCTCTTCTTTTTCCTCTTCTTCTCCCTTTTCGTCTTCAGTAGGTTGTTTTTCTTCCTCTTCAGAAAGTTTTTCAACTTCTTTCTTTTCTTGCTTTTCATCTTCTTTCGGATCTTCATCCTCAGAAAATTCTTGTTTTAATTTTTCTTCATCTGTCACAGAAACTACCTCCTTACTTTCAGGATCGCCTACTTTTTCAATTTTATTTTCCCCATTATCATCAAAGTAAGACATTGTTTTATCATCTACATCATTTAATTTATCAACAATTTTATTTGCCCACATCCAACCTTCAATTCCACCCCAAAGACCATTAGAAATATAATCATTACTTGTTTCATCATCTATTTCAATGTTTTTGGGTTTACGTGTTGCTATTTTACGTACTCTATTTGGTTCAATTACATTATTAGAAATCAAATATCTAGCATTAGCAAGTGATTGTGAATTGCCACCTTTGCCAAGTTGTTTATAAAGTTCCAACGCTTTTTCAGCATTCTTTTTAACTTTTCGTGGTATCTTTAAATCAACTTCGTCATAACGACCAAATTCAAGTTCTTCTACTGCTTTCTCATATTCCTGAGAAAACTGTAAAATTGCTTGAGCATTTGGTATAGCACTTCGAATCAAATCACCCAATGCCGTTATTGCAAAATAGCAGAAGTCTAAAATTTCAGTTAAACCATCTGAACGTTTTTCTTGTTCATAAATTTCTATTTCAACCGAAACACCTTTTCGATTTCCATCTCGAACAAAATATTCCAATAATTTACCACTATATCTACGCCAAACAAGGACATGACAAGATAGCATAATGCGACCATCTTCTAGTGTTTTAAATACTAGAGGGCTATTGGCAGGGACAAAGCCGCCTGGTATCTCCTTCTTATGATGGCCTGAAATGTCATCGAATCTAGTATCAACAGCAAAAACAAATGGTTTATGTAAAATTGTATGAGCAGTTTTTCTTAACGTTTCTTCTGATACATATGTATCATGTAAAGATTTTCCGGTTGCAAAAGCATCAACTTGTAACTCAGCGAATTGGGATTTTTCTTCATCTTTTAATAAACTAATATTTTCAACAGCAAAACTAAGTATATTTTTATTTATATCAGTTTTATTCACCCAATATATACCTCCTTTCAAGAGAAAGGAAGTGTTTCTCTTTCTCTACAAATATTTTATAACTCAAAGCAATTCTAAGAATTTCATCCATAATGGAACTTTATCAAGTGCCTCATTTAATTTTTTAGTAATAGCAAAATAATATTTATTTTCATTTTTATGTATAAGTGGCATTTTGCATTCATTAACTAAAAATTCAGCAACCTTTTTCTTGCAACAAAACCATTCATCTATTTGATCTTGAGTAGGAGAAATTATATACAAATTTTTTTACTCCTTATTAAATTATAAGATTAATATTATGATAAATACTATCTAATATTACCAGATTATATAATTTACCGCATCTCCCACCGTGTAACTGCCTGATGCATGGGGAACGATAGTAAGACTTCCACCAGAACGAGCAGCCCTAAATCCAGCCACCAAGTCTAAAGGACTCCCATTGGTGCTTATACTAAACAAATAACCACCTTGAGTCGCAAGAGCATCATAAACAGTCACCGCACTTCCGGTTTGCTGTGCCGTAGAAACACCAACAGAACCAGAAATTACACCACATAGTTGTAAACGAGTTCCAAGCAATGCATCTTTAGCAGCACGATTCATCTTGTTCAATCTTGTAACGTTTGTACTCGAAATAGCCATGAAATTTTTCCTCCATTATTTTTTATAGTTTTATAGACGAGGCCAGCATCTTTCAATACCGTTATCTATAAATTTATTGTTATTTATAAAACAAATAAAATTTGTCTTTTATTACTTATTTTTATTTTTCTCTTTATTACTTTGTTTCGGAATTTCTTTTGGAACTTCTTTCTTCGCTTTACGTCTATTTAACCAATCCATAGGAGTAAGTTTCATAAGAAATGTCCTTATATTTTTCCACCTTTCGAAGCAATATTCCCCCCCGTTTCTCTAGTTTGTGCGCCAGAGTCCCCCAATTCATCGTCACTTTTTTGAGGCCTGCCTTGTCCATTTTCTTTACCAGACAATTGAGAACCCGGTATAATGGGAGTTAGTTTATCTACAAATTCTAACGCCTTTGATTCTTCCAGCATTCGATAAAATTCTTGCGGTTTTAAACCCAACGATGATGAAAACAATTGAGGCATTACCATTCCTAAACCAGCCAATTGAATAGCTCGATCAAATCTTTGTTGACGATTAAGATAATAATCATTACCTTCTAATCGAAACACATATTTATAATGTTTAAGATTCTTATTTGCCCAATAATCAAGAAACAATGCCATTTGAGGATAAAGTTGTTGTTCTACTATCTTACTATCACTTTCAAAACTCAATTGTGAATCAATAAGATTAGCTTTTACTTGAGAAGAATACAACAAAGATGTATCCATTCCTGAATTACTCATCATGGTTCGAGTCCATTTATCCAAAAGTTCATCATTGCCATCAAATGATATCGCAGTCATATTTTGCAAAGGTGCAGATCCCAATTTCACCGCATTCCCTAAACTCGATTTTACAAGACTTAAAAACTGTCCAAGTGTTTGAGGATCAATCGCAATCATGTCTTTGACGCTGGCTTTAGTATCCTTCAATAATGGGACTTCTCCAAATAGCATTTTTGAAGCACTTGCCATGTTTATGTCTTTTTGAAGCCCCCTCATGATTCCTTCATCCACCAAAAGAGGCATCATTCCAGTAAAATAAGGAACAGCCGTAATTAAAGATGTATCAAGTTTAAAAACCCAACAAACATCAGGCGGCAAATCTACCCAATAGTAATCTTGTGAGTTACCACGTAATTCTACGGGCAAGGAAGGGTTATATTCTCTATTTCTTCCATTATGTATTTCATTAAATTTCTTTTTAAAAAATGGATGAAATAAATCAATATCTATTCCAGGCATTAAAAAATAATAAAAATTGAACGATGCCAAGAGTCCGTAATCCCATCGAGCAGTCACTTTACAAAATTGCAATGGTAATTCTTGTAATACTATTTTATTTCCTTCATCTCTTACTGAAGCAAAATACAATTCATTACGAAGCATTTGTTTGATTGCATTGCGAAAATAATATTTATGATCAAATTTATCAAAAAAACCATATACCGAACTTTGATCTGTTTTAAATTTTGTACTTTTATAATCAACTTTTGGATTAGTAACAGTATATTGAAGATCCATCGATAAATGTGATGACATATAAGATAAAATTCGCTTAAATGGCATCGAAACTATTTCAAAATTTTCAATAAAACTCCGAAGCGATTCTTCTGATTCTTTTGGATTAGCTAATGCGCGATTTAAACTATCACTCGTGGCAGCGAGAGGAGAATAAGAAACATCCTTCATACGAGCATTAATCAAATCTGGCGTAATTAAACCGGGATACATTCCCCCAACTAAATTTCTTGCAAAAGTTAAAACATCCCACACAGTTCCTTTATCAAGAAGAATTTCTTCATTTTCCGAAGTAATTATTTCTGTTTCAATTTTCTTTTTTCTTGGAGCCATTAAACCTCCTTTCCTTGAAAGTTAAGGCATGGAATTGGTTTTAATGCCTCTTCAAGTATTTTTTCAATATTATCAAAATCCCAATAAGGGATTCTAAGTAAACTATAACCCTTATTTTTACAATATTTATTTTTGATTTCATCTTTTACTTTTGATAACTCTAATTGCTCTTTAGCCCATTCTTCTCCCCTACCAGCATAATCCACAGGCATAAAATGGGACTCACCATCATATTCGCAGATCATCATAATTTTTTTATTTTTATCAAATATTGCAAAATCAAATTCCAACGGTTTACGTATTAACCTTCTGCAATCAGGAAACCAATATTCTCTCTCATAAGAAATATTATTATTCAACAAAAATTTTTCTATTCGAGTTTCACCTTTTGAATAATTTCCACATCTAGGACAAGAATTACCAGTTTCAATCGCATTCCAACAAGTTTTCCAATCGTTTTTACATTTATTACAATTAAAAATTAAATTTCTCTTTCTCGCATTAATGTATTTACCTTTTACATACTTATAATTTTTTTCGTTTATTTCTATCCATTTACAAATATTACTAACGGTATAAGGATTTCCTTTTCCAAAAGTAGAAAGCCTACCTTTGATTATACAATTTATAGAAGAAAAATATTCATAACCAAAATCATCTACGAGATTCATTTTAGAATCCCAACCCTCATAATTTCCATTTACCAAATAATATCCGGCGTTTTTTAAAATTTCATTAACTTTATCAACACTAAACCTAAATCTATCTGACATTGCCATTATTTCACATTCTGGACAAAATTTTCTACTTTTTAAATTAATCCAACTTGAATTAAATTCATTATAGCAAATTTTACAATAAGAAATTAATGTCGAATTCCTTGTTGTATAATGACCACCCAATATTTCAAAATCGTTTTTATTTATCTTTAACCAATTTTTCATATTTTCAAAAGTAAAAGGATTATTATAACTAAACATTTCCAAACGTTTCACTTTACCTTGTAAAATATGATAAATTGAAGCATAAGATACTCTATATTTATATCCTTCACTATCTTCAAATATCAATTGTGAATTTCGAGTTGTATATTCACCCTCTATATAAAAATAACCAATACTTTCACAATTTCTAACTAATTCATCAAAATCACTCCTTAATTTTTTGGCAGCAATTTTTTTAGCGCAAGTTGAGCATCTATGAGTATTATTTTTATCTATAAACCGATAGAATTTAGTTGTAAATCTTCTTCCACAAACACAAATTATTGTTACATCTTTTCTTGCTCCCAAATATGAACTCTCTAATTTACAACCAAAATTTTCAATCATATCAATAACTTGTTCTTCTGTATATCTTATTCCACTAGTCATTTATTTCATTCTTCCTTTTATATTTCTTATCAATTATTCTTCCTCAAATTAAAAAAACAAATGGAGGGGATTAGGAAGAGAATCCCCTTTTCAACAAGTTAGCTATTCTTGTCGCCATCTAATCAATTATTATTTATTACTAATAAATACTTACTAATTTATAAAAGTAACCGACATTAATGCCTCAAGATCTGTCGTATCACTATTTATTCTTAACAATTCTTGATCCAACAAAGATGCATAGTAGTTCCCCATTGCAATAGCCACATATCTATCTTTTCTTGAACCAGGAGGTTCCACTAATCGAAGATTGCCCGATAGCATGGACATCGAAAGTCCAACACATTCATTTATAAAAAGGCTTACCTGAACATGGGGCATAGTAAAAAAACTTTTAGCGTTTATATCATCAATTTTCATAAACTCTTTATTATTTCTTATCAAATAATCCTCAGCAACTACTTCATCAACTAAAAGCCCAAACATTCTCTTTTGTAATTTATCTCTCATTTCTACTGCCAATAGAGAATTCAATTTAGCGTTAGCTGATATCGGATATATAACTGGTTTTGCATCTACACCCAAAGTTCTTTTCAACAATTCTTCATATTCAGAATTATCTATGCTAGAGTGATTAATAATTGTCATGGGAGGATATTCAATACCGCGTTCAGCGTCTTTAGTTAAAATACCAAGTTGATCATAAATAGGAAGACCGCCGCCACCAGCAGCAACATCTAAAACTAAAGCATCTGCATCAAAGTCAAAATATACTTGTTTCATTCTCAATGATTGAGTTATCGAGTCTACTCCCGAAAATGATTCCATGTATACCAATTCACGAAAAAATCCCTTATGTGTGGGAAGAAGTCGTAAACAAGCAGTAATACTTAAATCGTTTGCTCGTCCTGCCCTTTGAGCGGTATCACAAGTAACAACTCTCAATTCCCCCGGCAACTTAAGAATTCCATAAGGATTCTTTTTAGGATTATATGTTTCCATCCTTTGAGGATAAAACGCCTTTTTAATTGTTCTCGCTCTTTCAAACATTTTCAATCTAAAATAAGCGTCAGAACTTTCACCCCAAGGAATGTTATAATATTCCTCAAGGGCAGTAATCTCATCCATCTTAGATATTTCATTTTTAATTTGTCTAAGCGTTTTTATGCGATGACGAATAGCAACTTGAAAATCCATTGCAATAAAACCAGAATTTTCACCTTTAATCATCGATTTAATATTCTTCTTGGTTTCTTCAAACCACCACAAACCCTTATGATAAGCAGAAGAAATAAAAACCTCTTTCGGTTCTTCAATTAATACGACATAATTTTTATATTCTTCTTTTTTTAAATATGGAACTTGCCTAATATAAGCAAATGGTCTAATCACCGAATCAAGAACCAGTTTATCAATTAAACGAAATTCTTCGTAAATGGTGAAAGTAGACCTTTTACCTCTACTTGAATCTCTTGAAGCCACAATTCGTATCACTGATCCATTATGAAAATCAACTTGCCATTTATTCATATTAGTAACTATATTTGATATTTCGCGAGCAAGATTCGGATAATCATTACGAAGACTGGTAATTTTATCTGATACAAGAATTCCAGCCTGTTCTTTAGTTGAACTTACAACTACAATTTCAGAATTAGGATATAAAACTGCTCTAGCGCAAGCCATAACACCAAGAAGCCATGTTTTTCCAACGGCACGACTACATATAGCTACAAACGAATCACTAACACTCATCATATATAACCATATTATTTGATATGGATATAATTTAATACCAAAATAATGTTCCACAAATCTATGAACGTTGCGCCTATAGAAAGTGATCCAATCAACTAATCTTTTTTTTCGTTCTTCGCTTATGTCACTTTGTTTTATCATTACTTTGGGATTTTTGAATTGATTCGCCCCTTCAACACTTCTCTTATAATCATTTCTAAAATTATTATAGCTTGGCACTTTTAACCTCTATTCTTACTCAATCTTCATCATTTTCAAGATTATTAATTTCTTCTAAATCATTAATGTTGTAATCTCTAGATCCAGTTGCAAAATTTTTCATGCTGCGCTTAATATCATCTATATCTTCAGTAATTCCATCCATATCTCTATATTTTTGTTGATCTTCCCACCATTCAGCAGGAGATAGAACTTCTAAATCTTTTATCCAAACACCTAAACAATCTATGCTTCTACCATTAGAAGCGGCATTTTGTAATGCTGGTGTCAATGCCGAATTTTTCATAATTTCTTGAAGACTTTTCACTAAGCCATCTACAGAACTACCCTCTAATCTAGCTTTTCTTATTTCGTTTTCTTTATGACATAGTTCTCTGAGAAGTATTTCTACCCCATAATTATCTACTTCTGTAGTTCTAGTCCATTTAGCATAAGATTCTTCAAGAAAAGCATAATCGGAAATTTCAAATCCTTGCCCCCAAGATTTTTCAAAATATTCAATATCCTCAGGAGATTCAATAGTTTCACGCAATGCATTCGTTGGAACAAAATCTGCGCTTCCTTGATAACTCAAATCCCCATCTCCCCTATAACCACCAAAACCACCGGTATTTAAACTTTTCCTATAAATACCAAAAATACCTTTTATGGGTTTACCTTTAGCCTCAGATGTTTCAATCTGTTTTTTTGTTGCTTCTATTGCTCCACTATCAAATTTAAAATTTAAAACTTTACAAAGACGCAAAATTGTTTTTTCAAAACTATTTTCAGAAACATAATATCGTTCAAATGCATCATCTACACAAAAACGACAAATACTAACATGACCTGTTGTATCCCACTCTGGATCACCCGTAGAATAATAATCTCTCAAAGGTCGTCTTCGTAAACACTTACGACATATCCAAGACTTTAATTCATTCGCAGTTGATTTTGGATCAATCTCAAAATTAGTACTTGTTTTCCTACGACTACGAACACCTTTTTTCAATGGTTCATTACTTTCAATATCAACCATAAATTTACCTCTAATTAACTTTTAAACTTTTTTTCTTATCTTTATTAAGTTCATTTACCTTAGATCGACTAACAGCACCACATTCACAACGTAAACTAGCCCATTTACCAGCAGGAGTATAATAAAATCCCTCATGTTTTAATTCTTCACTACCGCAATTTGGACAGCGTTCTTCATTTGTATCAAAATATAATGACAAATTAGGATGGCCTTTTACAAATGGTCGAATGCGATAATACAAATCTTCATTTGCCAATATATCACCTTGACAATATTCATCCATTAATTTTAATGATTCTTCTTCACCTTCCATACACCTACGCCATAAGTCAAAACCACCTGTCTCTATCTTAGTTCTAATACCCAACGTTTTACTTAAATATTTAAGAGAATTAGATGGAAATGAAAAATTTTGTCTCGCCACTAATAACGTATCTATAATTTGAGGTTTTGTTAAAGGAGGAAGATTATTTTTAAGCAATCGTACATTTAATTTTTTAATATCATAATTTTGTATATTGTGACCAATTAAAATATGACAAGAATTTAATAAATCCATTAAACTTTTTGTAATTCTATAATCATTTTTAGAAAGTGCTTCTTTTGAAGTAAGAACATCAGATATTATTTCAGAATTATTTAATAATTTAGCAGACCAAGAAATAATAAAATTATCAGATATAACTTGATCAACTCCAATATTTTCTTCCCAAAGTCCAAAACTATAGCAAACAAGAGGAGCAAGTTCTAAATCAAAAACTAAAATTCGAGCATTTCCAACACTTGTTTTGCTATTAATTAAAGTTTTATTTATATTTTCTTCACTTTCTATAAGTTTACGATATCTCCTTAAAGCTGAACGAGTAGCCTCACTAGAAGGCATATTATATTCAACCGCGATTTCATTTGTCCAAAATCTACTTGAAGGATCTCTTTCTAGCCACCTTTTATAAAGTGATTCGTATTGTCGTTGATCCAAACTATTATCCTTTCAAACATTATTTTTATAATTTATAATTATTTATAATATTTTATACATTAATAAATCTATAAGCATAGAAAAGCCACGCCTTTTCTAGCACTCTCAGACTCATGCGTGGGTCTGTTGTCTACGTGTATACCCATAGACAAAACGAGGCAATATAAATGCAGGTAACATTCTATTGAACGGTACTGTTACTTTTTGTACACTTGGTACATAAGCTAAATTACATTAAACGCACTTGCGTTATCAGATCTTTTTCTACACCTGGTAGATAAGGCTAATAAAATCTAACTTTTATAGTTTAATATAATAGCATTCCAGGTGTATAAGATCCTGTCATCCAAGTTAATTCATTTAAAAATAAATCACTTCCGCTAATATACCAACGCTTTGAATTAACATCAAAAACTTTAGCTCCAATTACTGAAACACCTGCTACTTTACTTCCTGAAATATCAGAAGTATTTATCATATAAGTAACACTATCAAAAGGAATTTTTACTACTGTCATAAATTATTATCTCCTTTAAAGATTCTTAACCTCTATTTTTATTGATCTTTCATCAACCCTAGCAACAGGACTAGAACTAGTTGTAATTCTACAAGAAACTAAATAATCTTTATATGCATCTCCCCCACCCAACCAAACAGTTACACTACTATCGCTATCCGATAAATATGAATCAACCACAGAAATTACACAACCAGAATTCAATGCTGTTGCCGTTATAACATAGCTATTAATAATTTCATTGGCAGATAACCAATCTGTAACACCAGGATCAGTTGATCCATTTCTAAGTGCTGCCCAATTAAATTTATAATCTAGAATGGCCTGCGGATCTTTTAAGAACGTATTAGCCATAATAATTAATCTCTATTATGCTGGATCAGGAATTCTAATATTGAAAGAAGTTAAAGTAAATGTATTATCCAAAGTTACAACTTGAGAACCAGATAATGTACTCGCTGCCAATAATTCTGCTGAACCACTAATCGCCCAATGAGTCACTGTTTCACTAGCACTTACTATTCCGTCAGTAATAGCAGGAATAATAACCATCCAACCATCGGGATCACCAGGAGTAGCCGAACCTGAAACAATAACTTTACTTCCAGCCGTATAAGTAGTTGTTGCTTCTTCATATGTAGCAGGTTCAGCAGAACAAATATCCAAACGAATACCATAATCGTCAAGATAATTTAAACCATATTTATAAATATTTTCCGAAAGAAAAGACATTTTGCCTCCTATTATTCTATAATGTAATAATTATTTATTTAAATATTTTATAAACCCTATTTTCACCCAAAATGTAACATTCTCTATTATCAGTTAAAATAATATCGTCTAAAATTATATATTCTCTATTATTTATTCCAATAATTTCAATTCTAACATCACCTAAAACTATATAAGTTTGATCATCAGATGTTTCAGATATTTCTCCCTGTAAAACAAGGCTAAAAACAGGATTTCCTAATTGCAAATTTTCATTAATAAGATTATCAGCAATAAATATATGATCCTGAATTATTGCAGGAATTCCCAAAACGGGATTATCAACCACTAAATTATTTGCTAATAAATTTGAACCTGTCTCTACCAATATAATCGGATTATCTAAAACAGGATAATCAACAATCATATTATTTGAAATTAAAATATTATTTTGACTTATTGTTGATGTTTCTAATATCGGACTATTTATATCTAAATCAAAAGCAATTAATATTTGTTCTTGTTTAAAAATAGGTTCATCTAATTCAATAGATTCATTAACTAGATTTATAGAAATTAATTCATGAATTTGACCAAAATCAGGATTTCCTAAAATGGGACTACCTGCAATTAATGAAAAAGCACTAAGTATAGATTCACCAAGCATTGAAGGCGTACCCAAAAAGGGATTACCTGTTGCTAATTCAGATACAGTTAAATTATGAATTTGCCCAATTAAAGAATTTTCAAGATCAACATTATTTGTTACAACATTACTAGCAATAATATTATGATTTTGAGTTAAAGTTGAGTTTTCTAATTCTGGATTATCCGTTATTAAATTTACAGCAACGAATATATTTTCACCAATCATAGATGGGTGTCCTAAGACAGAACTACCCGTTTCTAATGAATTTGCAACTAAATCATAAATTTGACCAATTAAAGGATTATCAAGAATTAATACACTGGTTTCTAAATCATTTGCAATTAAATATGCTTCGCCACTTATTGAAGGATAATCTAAAGCCGGATTACTAAGTTCAAGAGAATTAGCAACTAAGATATGATTTTGCACAATCGAAGATGTTTCAAAAATTGGATTATCTGTTGCTAAGTTATTTGCTATAATTACATGATTTTGCCCAATTTGAGGTGTCTCAAAAGATATTTCATTTGTAATTAAATTTATAGCAGATAAACTATGTTCTTGCACAAATACAGGATTTTCTAGTTCTACATTTCCCGTTGCAATTCCATCTGCTTCTAAAATTGTATCACCCGATAAACTTGGGTGATTTAAAATTGGTGCTTCTGTTGCAAGATTGCTTGCTGTAAAAATTTGATCTTGTATTAAATCAGAATTACCTAAAGATGGACTTCCACTTTCTAAATTATCACTAATAAAATATTGTTTTTGACTAACATCAGGGTTTTCAAGAGATGGATTACCAATAATTAAATTATTTAAAGTTAAATTATGCGTTCCCGCAAGTGATGTTTCACTTAATACAGGAGGACCAACAGTTATTCCAGACGATCCCAATGTATGAGATTGCGCTATTATAGGAATATCTAATATAGGGCTACCAGTAGAAACACTATCTGCATCTAATATATTTTCAGTACTCGCTTCTCCTAAAGTTGGTGTTCCCAAAATGGGACTATCCGTATTTATATTCACAGATATTAATGCGTGTGTTTGTTTTAGTGTAGTATTATCTACTATTGGAGAAGAAGTAGCTATTCCAGCAGCAGAAAAATTATGTATTTGACCTATTGTAGTGCTACCTATTATTGGGTTTCCAATAGTTATTCCTACAGCTTCTAATTCATTAGGTACTGCCTCAATCACCGTGACTGTGGGTGTGTTGGTGTACCCACCATTCAATATAGTGTCGCCAGATAAGACCGCCCTTAGTTGGATGGTGTTATCATTCGCTACGTCCCCTGACTGGATTGTGACGCACCATTCCATGTCGGTGACTTCGCTTGCCATTGCTCCCAATGCGGTATGCGTATCGCTGTTGGTTACAACACGCCCGGCCTCAAACGTGCCTGTCCCTACCTGCTGCGTGGTAACGGTGTCGTGGGTGACATACCCGCTGGCTGATGCTCTGACCACACTGCTGGTAGTCGTGACTGTGTTCCAACCCGCACCGCCCAAGTTGTATTGCAGCACGAAAACAGGCGTGTTGATCTTGGTCGCTCCGGCGGTTTCGGTGATGCTCAAGCGAACACGGAAGGCTATATCAACTGCCTGACTAAAATTGGTATTGACGTTGGCAATCCAGGTAGCCGCGCTTTCTGAGCCATTATCATTACGGCCTCTAAAATTCTGCTGCGTCCAGACTGGTAATACAGCGGTCATGCTTGACGCTCCCAACTCCTGCGTGCGGATTTGCGTGGCAAATAGTCATCCTCGCTCGCACGCACTAACAATTTCTGATACTCACGGTTGTCAATGCTCCTTCCGAACAGTACCCGCTTCCATCCAGGCTGTAACAGATAGTCAAACAGCCCGAAGATGTCACCTGCCAGCCAGATCGTTCCCGTCCACCAATAATAGTCCTTAGTGTTCAGTAAGACCTTGCCGCAGTCCTCATCTTCAATAGCAATCACCTGCACATTACTGGCGGGTGCGTCCTCTGGCGCGCCATCCGCGTCGCTGAACGTGCTGCCGTCACCGTAGTAAATTATCCAACGCATTACGCCATTGTTAAAAGAAAATTTTTTATTGGCGGTAATCATAATTAACTACTCCTTAAACTACGGTCAAAATTTTTATTTTGAAAGCAATTAAACCAACTATTATATTTAACATACTGAACAATAATTTTAATATCATATAAAGAAGGCGATATATTTATATTTTTATTGTCATTGAAATTGTTAAATATAGCTTCATTCATACAATAAATTCTATATTTCAATTTCATCACCTCCCTTTAAAATTATTAAAAATAATTCATCATTTAATTATTTAATTAACTGGCCCCTTCACAGTTATACTTTATTTCATATTCTGAATTGCTGGAATTTGAAGTTATAATTTTAGGCCCATGATTAGGACATTTTGAAACATACCAAGCATAAACTGAACCACACTTAGGACATTCCCAACCCATTATATTATTTTTCGAATATTCATTTTGCTTATTATAATTTGAATTTAATGGACAATTCCATTCATGATTTCCAGCAGTGTCTAAATTACAGTAAGGACACATATTTATCATATTGTTAATTCCTTTTTAAATTATTAATCAACCTCATTTTCACTAATCAATTCTTCATCTAATTCTACTTCTAAACTATCTTTCAATAAATTTCGTAATGTGCTTGATACTTGAAATACAACACGCTTTGATGCTTTCCGTTCATAATATTTTTTATGAATGTTATCCCAAAACTTATTGCCGCTTTCTTTAGTGCCAGGAATATCTACAATATATAATTTACCAAAACCTGTAATAGTTACTGTTTTATGAGAAACAATTGCTCTTGCAAATATTTGCTCAACAGTATCCCAAAATATACGAGTATCAGCAAGAGTAAATCCTGCTTCACGAGCAATAAGTCGTATAAATTCTTCTTTGTTTATAGAATTTCTTTTAGTAGGTGACATATTATTTTTCCTTTATTGAATTTCTAAATTTCATGTTATTTTGTATAAACTCTTATATACTCATTAATTTACTACATAGTTCTAATGCGGGACATTTTATGTCTTTGTTTTCTTTTACTTTGAATCCATCTTATTTTTTCTAATTCATTTTTGCAATCATCACATTTATATTGTCTGTTACCCTTTTTAACTAAATCTTTTCCACAAACATCACAATGAGGTGGATAAAATTTAATGATATTATTTATATCTGTTATATATAAAACAATTTCCGATTCATCTTCATTTGAAGTAAAAAGCAAATAATAAGAATTAGTTCTTTTTATATTATCAATTAGCCCTTGTTTATATAAATAATGCATTATATTTTCACCTTTTTTTTGAGAAGTATGGGCTAATCGAAAAATAACATTATCATAAGCAGAAATATAATAACGAGTTGATTTGCTTTTAGAAGTAGTGTTCGTTAGTTTAAAATACTTTCCAAGCACCAACATTGTAAATAAAATTTTCTCATATCGATAATTCTTTAATTCTTTTATTGTTTTTAATTCATTTTCAGTAATAGGTATATTTACAGGTATGCGAAGTAAATATTTCTCAGAATTTCTTATTGCTATATCTATTTTATTATAGTGTAAAATATAAATAAATTCAGGAACATGTTTTTTACAAAAACTTATTAATTCATTTTCTAAATTGTTTGAATCTATTCCTATATAACGAAAATATTTGGCTAAAATTATCAATTCCCCCATCGAAATTGTTTTTGTAAAACCACTTTTTATTAATTTATTTGCATATTCTAATTCATTAAAAATCTTCATATATTAAATACTCATAGTTTTCATCATTGTTTATTTCTATATTAAACATAGAATATTTATCTCCTAAATAATCAATAGTTCCTCCTTTATCTCGAAATGGAACAGAACAAAATTCTTGCTTATTTAATATAATATTTTCAATAATTTCATCTCCAAATATTTGCCACACAAAATTTTTATTATCGGTAGGATGAATAACGTAACAAATATCTACCGCCATATTAGCCAATTCAGATCCATTAGAAGAAATCTCACTGGCTTTTAAACGAATATATTTATTATATTGTTCAATAGTTCGAAATTTAAATGATTCGCTGCCACTATCAATATTAGAAAAATTCCTTTTCCCACTTTTATAAATTTTATAAAGATCATAAAGTTTTTTATACTTCTTTTTATCTGTGATAATGTTTTTATTCTTTAAAATTAAAATAATTTCTTCTGTGGGTTTATTATATAAACTTATTTTTAATTGTTTTATTTTACTTTCTATATGCCAGGAAATTTTATTCATTAAACAATCTGTTTCTATTAATGGATTATATTGAGCATAATCATTTAGAAAACTAATTTCTTCTTCACTTAATTTATCACAATTTGATTTCTGATTCAATAGTAAATCTAATTCTTTGTCAAATCGCATATGTGAATCTTTAGAATATTTTTTTCTAAATTCTAAATATTTTCGATTATATGCAGAATAAACCCACCGCATAAAATAAGGACGCTTATTAATGACTATACTGTTTTCAAATTTTCTCTGTTTTCTTTCTTCATCGCTTACATTTTTAGGAATTCGTTTCCATTTAGTCCAATGAACAGGAAAAGGTTTTATATCTAATCCCTTTGTAGCATCAATGGTTGCTCCCTGCTCTTTTCTAAATCTCTTTAAGCGATTAATTGTTTCAATGTATTCAGGACTATTTTCTTTCAACCTTGGCAAGATAGCAAAAGCACTAGTCGCTGTATTAGTAACAAAACCAACATTATTATTGAAACCATTTATATCTGATTTATATAATTCTTCTTCTACGATTTTTTGTTTCGGAGTTTTTTTTGTAGCATAATGAATGGGTAAACCACCACTAGCACCTTTAATAACTTGTTTATTATTAGTTAAACAAATTATGTCGCCATCCTGATCACTTCCTCCTTGAAGCAAATTATCATTTCCAAATACATTATAAACGATACAATTATTGAGATATTTGTACCATTTATCAATTTCAAGATTTCTTTTTAAATTCAAAATATTGACTTCACTTTTCCAGGTAAGAGGAGCGCGCATTGCTGCTATTTTTGTCTCTTTTTTATTTAACCAATAATGACTATAATGTTCATCTTTATTCAGCAAACCTTTTATTGGTAAATTAAAAATATATTCTAAAAAGGCAATAGGATCAGCAATTATTATGGTGTATTGACCCTCTACGATCAAATTACCAATATAAGATTGTTTAATCTTTTTATTTAGACTATGTAGAAGATAGTTTTTTATATAAGGATCTTCTAATAATTTATTATTAAGAATGAGTGCTTTTGTTATATTATCGAAAAGATGATTAAAAATATTTGGATTATGTTTTTGATTTGCTTTCTCACCCAACAAATATAATAAAGTGTATTCAATTTTATTTTTAGTAATGTTTTCAAAATATTCTATTGTTGGTTGGCACAAGTCAATAATATCTTGATTATCTAAATCTAAAACTTGAACAAACTGATAATTTAAAAACGTATGAGTGTTTTCATACTTAGGAGTAACACGACTAATACCCCAACCTAAATCATTCTTTTTACACTTACCAACAAAATCATCAATAGATTCATACGCATTCCAAATTTTAAATTGGCTTTCCGTTAAGATAACGTCTGCATCACGTATATTATATTTGTTGCCCCATATATCTATCACATAATGATTTTCAGCAATATTTTCACTATAATCATGAAAATCAATTGTGCAAAGCATCCCCTTAATAAAATTAGAACGAATAATAAATGCTGAAGGAATATAATCTAATTCTAGTTCATCGGCCCATTGTTTAGCAAAACGAGGTGAAATTAGTCCTTGACCATCCCATAAATTAAATGTTATTTCTTCATCCCGTTCTTCAATGATATCATCACCATTTTCAATTTCTTGAATATAATCTACTCGTTCTATTCTTTTTATATTATGATCTGGAACAACACAAAAATAAGGTGTAGAAACTGGTAGTGTAGCAGAGGAGGCGAGGCTAAAATATGCGTTAAATTTAGCAGGAGTAATTTCAATATCTTTTCGATCATTATTGAGAATGGTTTTTAAAGATTTTTCATATGATTCAGCAATCCAAATGGATGTGTTTCTTCTAGCTTGTCCTGCGCCACATAATAAACGCTTGTACGTAACATTATTTAATTTAAAATTATTTTGACCCAAATATTCATAATGTCTAATATCATTAACAAAAATCGAAATTATTTCTGGTACAAATAGATATTGGTCTATTTGATTTTCAATTTCAATTAATCTTTCCGTATTCTCTTTTGAGTATTTCTTAGATTTTATTTTTTTCTTTTCTATAAATAATTGGGTAATTGTATCTTCATCTACTGATTGATTTTTCAATTTTCGTAAAGAGCGAAGCATTTGAGAGTCGCCAATAGATACTATTTCGCCAGTTTTACGAGCTTCATTTATTGATAAATTTAAGCAATAATTAGATTTTTTAAGTCGTGATGTCGATATTTTAAAAATATAATATTGTTGTAATTTTTTCAAATAATTATTCCTTTATTCTCTTACTTGATTTATATCTTTATCTCTTATATCCTTATTCTTCTTTCCATAGACCAATTTCCCACTAATCTTATCTCTTATAATATCTTCTCTCAATATATCATTCCGACATTCAGGATTTCCACAAATAATCTTTTCCCACCCATTATCAGCAAGTTTATATTTTGCTCCACATAAACAATCAAATTCTAATATATTATCTAAAACCGTATGTTCCAAAGCGCAACTTGGGCATTCTATGTTTTCAGGAAACCATTTGAAATGATTGTTTTCTTCTTCTAAACTACCAATCACATAATCTTCTAAATTTATGATAGCAATTTGAGGCATACCTACAATTTTTAATATTTCCCAATTATTTTCACCAGCCAATTCATCCAAATAATAAGTAACTTCATCTGCAATTTGATAAAAATAATCACCTAACATATGAAATTGACCGATTTCTTCTTGTTCAATATTCCAAAATTCTATTTCATACAATAGTGGCATTTATGAATATGACTCCTTTATTTATTATTTTATTATTTATTATTATTATTCATATATCTAAAGATGTTTGTACATACCTACGATAAGAAATATTACTCCATTCCTCTCCTAACTCTCCATCTTCACCATTAATATCAAAGTTCGATAAATAATTACAATTATATTTTTCTGATATTTGTTCGAATGGAAAGCAGGTATTGTTAAAAAAAATACATTCCTGGCATTCCTGATTTATCATATATCTCCTTATAATTTATAAAATTTGTAGTACGATTATTAAAATAATTTATAATATATATAAAAATGTGCCGAAACTTGTCGGTTTCATAATGCATTTTATCATAAATTGTAAATTTTGTCAAGTGATAAATATCACTATTATTATACAAATACAATTATATAAATATAATTATGCAATTAATAATTATGCAATTAATAATAATTTTTATAATAAAAATCTTTTATGTGTTTTAATTTATCTTCACTAGGAAATAAACCAATATCGTAGTTGGCACAATCTGGACAAATATAGGTTTTAAAATTATTTGTTATTTCCCATCCTCGTAGTAAAAGATTATCTATTATACAAGGTAAATCTTCATCTAAACAATAATCTTCAAAAGTGGAGCATTTATCACAAATCACTGAAATAATGTGTTCTTGTTTATTAGTATGTATCAATATGGGTTAGGGGATACCTCCTGAGTATAGAATTTATAAGAAAGATATTTATAAGTGTGTGAATTTTACCACAACTATAAGATTATGTCAAGGGTAAGAGAGGGTGATATTTACGAAAATGTAAAAATGGGGGGGGAGTGTTGGGAAAATGAGAATTGGGGATTGACATATTTGTAAAAGTGTGATAAGATTTGAGGTTAGAATTATAAGAAGATTTAAAGATAATAGAAAAAGAAAAGGAGAAATGAAATAATGGATAAATATATATTATTACCAGTAGAAATTAGTGAGAGATTTAATATTCAAATAGATTATATTTTAATTCATTGTACTGTTCCTGGTTGCAATAATCATTGGGGAGTAAGTTTATCTACTAGAGAAAATAAATTATTAACTAAGCGAGATTTGATTTGTCAACATTGTGCTGCTGATCTACAAGCAAATAAAATGTAATAAAATAGATTCTGATAAATTATAAGGAGAATGAAAATATGGATGAAGAAAAAACTGAATATGTAAGTGTGGGAAAAACGTTTTTGTTGCATAGACCATTTATGTCTGCGACTACTACGTGTGTATGGTTAGAAATGCAAACATACTGGTGGTTAAATAAAAAGACAAAAAATAGAATAAATCCTTATGTTAGTTGTGGTCAACCTGAACTAGCTTATTGGACTGGTGTAAGTGAATCGTCTGTAAAAAAAGCAATTCAAGAATTAAAAATATTAGGGTTTATTGATAAAATTGAACATAGATTTATGAATTCGTGCAGATATTATTTAAATACAGATCCAAATATTACAACCGAAAATATTGAAGCATTAAAAGCATTTCAAAAAGAATATAGCAATATTAGAAAGAAGAAAAAGAAAAGTGAAAAATTAGATACTTTAGAAGATGAATATTGGGGTGAAAAAAAGATAGATTTCCATAGTTAGGTACGTAGTACCTACTAGTTAGGTACGTAGTAACTGTCCACAGGTACGTAGTACCTCCTCTAAGGTACGTAGTACCTAACTCGCAGGTACGTAGTACCTAGAAAATAATATTAGTATTACTATTATTTAATAATATAAAAAGAATAATATGATGAATATAAAGATTGCGATAAATCGCAATCTTCAATAAAAAATAGATCGCAAATTATAAAAATAAAGGAGAATGAAAATGTCAGAAGATTCAGAAATTTTTAGAAATATAAAATTAAATAATGATATTTCTTGTAGAATTGGATTTTGGAATGATTATAATTATAATAATAATTTTATTTTATTATCAATAAAAAATTTAAATGAATATTTATTGGATAATGAAATTGTTACTATTACTAAATCTGATTTAGAATTAATACAAGAGCATTATAAAATTTGCGAAGCTTATAATTTATGTATAGAAACTGAAATGAATGGATTTGATTATTATTTAACTGGATTAGGGTTTCCAAAAGCAATTAAATCTCCAATGTGGGGAGATGAAAAATTAGAATTCGAAATTGATGAATTTGGCGATGATTGTGATTCAAGATTTTTAAATAATTTAAAGTTAGATATTATGACTTTAAAACCTTATATTGAATATAAAATTATCAATAGAACATATCGTAAATTAGTTAGTGCATATAAAGAAGTTCGTATTACAATCGAAAATAGAAAATCATCTAAAAAGAAACGAAGAGAAATTGCTAAGGATTATGATTATTATTTTATGAAAGTTGGAAGAAGAGATGGTTATTGCTGTCAAGGATGTAATACGGTACATGGATTAACTATCGATCATATAAATCCCTTGATAGAAGGGGGAACAAATGATTTGGATAATTTACAATTACTATGTAAACATTGTAATGGTTTGAAAAAAGACGGTAAATTAGTTTTATATAAAAACAAGACAAAAGATCAAGATAAATTAAAAGAGCAATAATTATATTTTGTTGTTTATTTGTTCGAGTAAGAGATACCTTAGAATCCTAAGTAATGGATTTTGGGGTATTTTTTTATTTGGTTTATTTGATAGTTTATTTAATTTATTTGGTTTTAATGTTTTAGCTGTTTACAGTTGTTTTTACTATATTTTTAAATCAAGTTAGATTTCTATGTTCCAGTTTCATTTTTTATAGTTATATTCTATTATGTTGATATTCTTAACGGTAAGTAGTATTAATATAGTTTTAAGTTATAAGTTGTTTGTGGTGTTTTTATAGGAGTGTTCTAGTATGGTGTGTTTAGAGATGTTTTAAGTAGGGTTTAGGGGTTTTTAGAGGTTTTTAGGATACAGATATTATTTTTGAATATTTTTTTTATATTTTTAGAGATTTTTAGGAATTTAGAAATATAGTGATAAAAGAATTTGTAATTAGGGAGAATGTTTGGTGATAAGTTGGTGATATGAGGACGGTATAAGATATTGTCTTGTGAGGGTGTGAATTGATGTGCTATATGGCGTATGCTGTCTCTGCCGGTTTTCAGGCATGTAAAGGAGGGGGATATATGGGAGTGATCATTCATACAAGTATTCTAGTAAACTTCTTCAGCATCTTACAGGATCAATTGCTTGTGATTATTAGTATATAATCGCAAGGAAAAGGGATAAAAATAGGCCGTTGATCATTTTTGAGGTTATTTCAGGAGCGAAAAGGGGTAATAATCGAGTTTATACCGGTTTTATTTATTCGATCTACCACGATTATTATATGGTTATGCAATTATTATGATTTTATTAATAAATATTATATATTTTGTATAGGCTATATGATAATAGGGGTAGTATTTACCAATTTTATAACAAGAATATTAGATAAGAAGTATTAATAGTTAAGTATACTTAACTAATTTTCATCATTCCCTTCTATAATCATACTCTCTTCATATAATAGCGTATTCATACCATTATCGCTTAATTGCATACCATAATTGTATATCAGATAATAATTATAGATCCAACAAATAAACCAACCAACCAAAAAACCAACCAACAAAATAAATAAGAGCTGAAATATTTTTATTTTCAGCTCTTATTTATCCCTTGCATTTATTCAATTATCAATCTATCTGTTATCTTCTATCCTCATTTGATCATTCTACCATGTAAGTATTTTCCTGAATGCGTTCTGTCTCTGCTAGTATCATTCGCGGTGGTAATTCCTGGAATGACGATTATAAATAAAACCATGAAAAATAATATTAATCCGATAAACTCAATCGGATTATTTTGTGCTAATTTTTCAGCACTTGCTAAAATTGATTCAATTTCTGATAGCATAATTTATTTACTCCTTATCGTTTATCATCTTATCTTCTTATCGTTTATCTTAATAGATCGATCTTACAATTAATTCAATTCTACCAGATAAAACCCTAAAAACCCTATCAATTTTGTAATTTTTACAATTTATTAACATTTATACCCTGTTATAAGCTTATAAACTTACAAAAAATCAATAAATGCAAAATAATTTTACTTATAAACTTACAATTTCAATAAGTATTTAATTGTGAAAAATAGTGCTATTTGGTACAATCGTTATTAGATACCATTTTGAGGTTTTTTAAATTATAGGTAGTTTACTACCTTTTACTATTTTAAATTGCTTAGAATCGTTCCTGTTGGGTTTTTTTTACAATATTTGTAAATATGCTATCATCATTTATACAAGTATTGTAATAATCACCTATAATAAACTTACAATAAATGCAATAAATATTTACAAACTCGTTATAAATTGGTTGGCACAATTGCATATATTCTATGGTACAATGTTATTAATTGAATAGGATATATAAAAAATAAGGAGATTATGAAATGCCGAAAACAAAAAATACCCCAAAAAATGATACACTAAAAAAAATCAATGATGAAATTAAAAATTTCAAAATTGAAATTATCCGCATTAATTCAAATTACGATTATATTTCTGATAGGGCATTAAATAAATTATTATCTGATATAAAAAATATTACTTTGAAGGCCAAACAATATTAATAATAAAAATTTTATTGTTTTATCCGATAGGATTATCGAGAGATAATCCTACTCAATAAGATAATAAAAAACAAATTTTATCAGACAGGACAAAAAAATTATGAAAACAAAAAAATACAATTTTTTTCTAGACGGTAAAAAGTATAATTCAGGTTTATATCCTGATAATGATGATAAGCTTATTGAAGAAATAAAAAACCTCTTCAGGACTAAAAATAAACTGGTAGAAATTACCGGAATTCGCTATAATAAAAATAGCACTACGCTATATTTGAAAACTACAGGAATTTATATTTTCAAGTAAAAACAGGACATAAAAAAAACCATGAAAAAATCACCCTCATTTAAAGCTTTATATAATCGAGATCCAATCCCCTATAAGGATTTTAATCCTCATTATGATTTATGCCAAGATGATTATAAATTTTATACCGGTATAGGTAATTATACTGATAACCCTACTGAAGAAGAAAAAACAGAAGATAATAATCAACAATAAAACGATTATTTCATCAGGATCGATCCAACAAATAAGGAGTAAAAATCAAATGTCTAACAAATACCCTAATGGAATGTATAAAACCACCTCAAAAAAACAGGATAAAATATCTCAAAATATTTTTAAAAATTTTTCAATACCTGTTACAATGTCAACCAATTTTAACCAATTAACTGGCAATGTTATTTATAGCTATTGTAATCGGTATACAAATGAGTTAATATCGATTGTGCAAATTGACCATAAGGGCAATATTCTTTAAACCCTAATAAAAATCTAATTTCATTAGATCCAATAAATAAGGAGAAAACCATGGTTAAGGAATATGTTATCGCCCAAAAAACAGAAGAACGTGAATCATTTGGTGATTTTTGTACTCGTTTAGCAAATGAGATTCAAACGATAAATTGTAAAATCATTAATATGGATCTGGATTTAAGAGGGCGCGAATGTAAGGCAATTATCCACTATGAAAAAAACCAATAAACCATTATAATCCTATAGGATAATTTACCCCTCTTATACTCTTCTTACCCCTCTTATCATCCGGTAAATTATCCAATTAGGAATTATAATACCTTTAAATGACAACAAGAATCATTCTACCAGATGCAATAAATAATAAGGAATAAAATCACATGAATCGATCAAAAATCCAACCAACCAACAATAAACCGGTATTATCCATAATTAAGAAGATAGGCAAGCTTCCCTATACTGACAAAATTTATGCCTTATGTGATGACGGTAATATTTGGTTATTTGGTGCAAGTATTTTAAATCGTTCTATATGCGATTCATATGATGATTTTATGCTAAACTTAGATCATTATCGTGTTGAATTATTTTAACTAATTAAGACTATAACAGGATATAATCAGGATAACAGGAGTTTATACAATGAAAAATCATACTGATAATGAAAATTGGAAGTATACTCTTATAAATAACCGTTGTAAAATAGAATATTGCATAGATAATATTTATAGAACGCGTGGTTATTCTATTTTACATTTGAATCAAGTTTATAAAATGACAATTAAAAAGGCCATAAAATACCTAACAGAAATAACTAATCACAAATAAAATCAGGATTTTATAATAAGGATAAAAAATCATGAAAACTAATCAACTAATAACAGAAATTGAAAAATCATACTATGATCATTTTCCAAAAAGTAAAATCATTGTTAGACTGTCAAAAAATTTATATCCTTCTATTTCTATTAATTGCTATTTAGCAGAAAATAGGAGCGAATGCATAAATAATTATTTAGACAATGATATTTTACAAGTAGGATTTTTAATTAGTGAAGAAAATTTTAAAGAGTTTACAAAAAATATCAATCTAGAATCTGAACTATCTGTTATATCATTAGAGAATAACCATAAAACCTATCATATTAAACCTAATTCTCCCTATCTGGTATATAACAGTAAAAAATTATCATTCAGAAAAACCAAAGGGAATCCGGTAAAAATCATTAAATCCTTAAATGAATTCTTCAGTAAACTTAAAAAATCCTTACTAGAGGATCTAAAAAATGATAACATCCATTCTAACCATATAGAAATTGTAAGAAGTAAACTATCATAAAATAAACAATTCATAATATAATGGATCTTACCAGAATAACACAATAAACTATAACAAATAATAAATAATAGATAACAGGAGTAAAAAAACCATGCTAGAATCAATCATACAAGCCTCAATGCCTTTTATTATAATGAGTTTACCCCTAATAGGTTTAATGTATTGTGTAACTGTATTTAAAAATAATGACAATAAATTTTAATCCTAATAACATCTAACATAGATTCAACAAAAAAAGGATATAATAAAACCATGATACATTTAACCTTTTCAGGATTTTATGCCGGTCAACCATTCTGTAAAATCAATAGAGAATCCGTTATTAATGAAGATGATACATTCATGCATTATTCTACATTATATAATGTAACAAATGATCAAATTTTAAATGATAACAGAATATGCGCGGATTGTAAAAAGGTTTTAAATGATAGTTTAAAAGAAGAAAAATAAACGATAAAACCGGATAAAATCATTTATTTATCTGGTAGACTATAACAGGAGATTAAATCATGGATAAAATCATTGTAAGAAAAAAATTTTATCGGATATTTAATAAAAATTTTCAAATTAGATTATGCTTGCACAAATATTCAATAAATAAATCCGGTTTATGGCCTTTTGCATTATGGTTTTATAAATGGGGAATCGGTTTTCATGGTTTATTTATTGCCGATTTTCATATTGATTTAGACTGATAAAACCATTATTTTATTAACAAGCTTTAAAAGGAGATAAAATGAACGTCAATACTATTCAATCTATTTCAGAAAAAATTTACAATGCGTGCTTTGGACATTTAGATGATAAATATTTTTATTCTAACAAAATTCAAGAAATTTATGATTGGCTTATTGAGGGTGATTTATCCAATAATCCAGTTATAACAGATTTAATTAATGAGTGGCGAGAATATGATTCAGAGAATCCAAATATTAAATAAATTATAATTAAATATATTCTACCAGATAAAACAATAATTTCATTAGATCTAACAATGAGGAATGTATAACATGAATATTGAAACGTTTATTATAATTTTTGGATGGTTGACGTTTATAACAATCCTTACAATGCTTAAATTTGAAGAATTGGAAAACCGTATTAAAGAATTAGAAAATAAAAATCAATAAAATAATTTCATCTTACCAGATAACAGGCAATAAAAGGAGTAAAAATCAAATGAAAAAAACCGTAAAAACTACATGGGAATTATGGAGTTGTGATGTTTGGGGTAATTCTGAAGAAGGATTCAGTGTTAATGATCAATTTTGCTTTAATAGAAATTATCCCATTAACCTTAAAATTGAGGTTAATAATCCTGATACCTCTATGCAATTTAAATCCGCTTATCCTACATATTATCAGATTAAAAAAGCTTTTGGGATATCATGTAAACTTGATTTATTGGGAGATGATATTAATATTTATATAAACCGTGAATCGGATTCATATCCAATAGGAGAAATGCATTGTACCTCTCATTCTTCATTGTCACCTATTCGCGTAAATGAGGTTTAAAATACTCTTATATGGCAATAATAACCATTCTAAGCGATTTAAATTATAAAATGGTATCCATATATCATAATAATATAAAAATCGCTTAGAATGGCACAAATAGCACAAATTGGATATTTGTAAAATATGATAATTGACAATAAAATAGAAAACATTTATAATAATAACAGAATAACAATAATAGATAATAGGATAACAGAAATGAAAAATTCATTAACCAATATTCGAAAACGAAAAGATCTTATTAAACTGGTAGAAAATGAAGGTTATTATTATGATCATACTACAGGTAGCCATGATATTTATAAGGGTAATAATAAACCTCCCTTAAGCATTCCAAAGGGTAAGGACGTTTCAAGAGGGACATTAAGAAATGTAATCAAATTAATTGAGGGTGATAATTATTATCAGAAATAAGAGGATAAAAATAATATATGAAATATACAATAAATGGTATAAAATTGGTAATAATGAAATACTCTAATAAGGGTATAATCATTTTAGCAAGTGATAAAATTATTACTTATCGAATTATAATTACACTTGTAAACAGTTTAAAAATTGTTATTACTGAAGAATAAAAACCGGATAAAATGTATTTTTTATTTGACTATAACAGAATTATGGAGTAAAAATCAAATGATTATAACCAAAAATAATCTAATAATAAATAATGATAATTACTATGTATTGGTACACACAATTGAAGAAGATATACTTGCCACAATGTATAAAAACAATAAATTTTTACATTATACAAAATGGAATGAAGAAGAAAAAAAGCTTGCAAATGATCAAATAAATTTGGCTAAAAATGTCAATCCTATAAAAACAATTTGGATATAATAAAATCGTATTTTTATCATAACAAAAATAAGGAATAAAGTATAATGATAAATATAACAGATTTAACTAAATATCATACTGGTAAATGGTATGAAGTAGGATATTTTTGTACCAATGATGAAAAAGAAGAAATAACAATTGTTGCCAAATTTATCGATAAAATAGGCGCGCTATTTTATGTAATGTGGTATAATGAAAATTATAAGGGATTAACTAGAATCATTGTAAGATAACAGAAAACCATAACAAAAATAAGATATAATCATATAAAGGATAAAATCCAATGACAACAAAAATGAGAACAAAAAACCTTAAAAATTATACCCTAACAAATACAGGTGAAATATCTGTATTGATAACAGTTAATAAGGGTAAATCTTATTATTATCCATATGAAGATATAAAAGAATATTTAGAAGTTTCGGCAGATATTGATAGAGAAAAATTATCAATACAAAAATATAGGGGTATAGAACAAATACATTATAGGTTATTATTACATGAAAACGATTCTCTTGCAAATTGGCAAAATAGGGAGCGCACTATAAATTTGGTAGGAGAAAAAGCATTAATTGAGGGTGAAAAACAAGTAAAAAGGAATATGAGATTAATTAAAAAGCAAATTTTAGAGGGTAGAAATAATCCTATTTGGTTAATTCTTAAACCTATAGCAGATAATAAAATCATCCACTATAAAACAGATTTTTATTATCACGAAGCTTTATTACTTCATACCATTAAACCTAATAAATTTTTATGGTTTGTAAGAAATACTGGTACATGGTTAATTTATCATAAACATAATTTTAATGATGAAATTATAAAAGAAGAAGAAAAAAGATTTAAATTTAATCAAAATACCCAAAATGATTTATATTACTGGAATGGTAGTAAATTAGAACAAATTGACATTGTAAAGGTAAGATCCATTTATAACAGTATGCCTATTTTATCTGATAAATAACAGGCAATAAAATTATATTTTCATTGTATAATAGGAGTAAATAACATGTGGATTATAAAAACATTCAGAACAAAAGAGGCAAGGAATATATATAATGAAAACGCATACGTTTAAGATAACAAATAAAGCTACTTTTATTTGGTTTATAATTTTTATTATTATTGGTATAATTTTTGCTCATTTATCATCTGATAAATTTGATTGGGATATTTTTCAGTATTATTTTATGATTGGAATTTCTCCAAATTTATTTATTTTTGGATTTGGGGAAAAAATAGAACAATAAAATACCAGTTTTATTATAAGGAATAGCAGAAATGAAATTTACACAAAATGGTTTTAATTTTACAGATGAAGAAAATCCGGCAAAACTTATTAATGAATGGGAAAAAACAAAAAAATTAAAATTACATGCATTTAATGTAATTGAAAACAATGGTTATAAAACGATTGTTTTATATGATGATAAGGGGATTCCCATTTTTGAATCACAAACAACAGAGGGTATAGCTTGTCACATTGATATAATGGATTTAACTAATAAATCAAATTAGATCATAGGAGAATAAATCATGTTAAATCTAGACTGTATGAGTAAAGATGATTTATTATCCTTATTTGGTGAAATTGATAACCATGTTAGGTTATCTGCTAAAAAGTATAATATAAGCATACCAGATATAAAGATTATTAAGGCATATGCTATAAATAAAAAAATTGCTATGGATCTAAGGGAATCCGGTGATATTCAAGAGGCGTTAAAATATGAGGCAATATGCGAGAGATTATATAACAATTTATCTGATATAAATAAATGGTAATTAGATCATAACAGGAGTATATCCCATGTTAAACAGTAAAAAAACCGTAAATATCGGATATCCTATCATTCATAAATCAAATGACATTGAGTCTATATTGTGCTTATCCTCATTGTTAGCAAGTGGCATTTTATCGGTAAATAATCATTGGTTGGATGATTCAGAAAATTATTATAACAGTCTAGAAAAAGGTTGTATTGATTGTAAAATTAAGAGTCAATGTTTAGCTTGTATGATAAATGAATAATTGATAACATAATAGGAGATTATATAATGTTAAAAAACAATAATAAATTTTGGGTTGAAATATGGACTAAAAAAGAACATTCAAAATTTGGAATTCCTGAAATGGTAGGAATATATTATAATCCTTATAATAAATCAGTAAAAGACGTTATAACAGAATGGATTTTACCAGAATATATTAATCAAGTTTACGGATTTAAAACTTCAAAATATTATTGTCATTAAAGGAGTATAAAATGAGCGTATCATCATTTTTTGGCAATAGAAAATTTTCTACTGCAATTATAAAAACTCCTAACAATAAATATACTATTGTTGGAAGTGTACCCATTGAATTAACATATACTGATAAAAACAGTTTAAATTTACCTATAACAAGAGTAAAATCATTTAATACTGAAAATGAGGCTATACAAGCTTTATTAGAATTAGGATTAATCCATTTTCAAATTACCGGCGGCGCGTGGTATGATAATCATATTGATTATATGTATGATTTAAAAGGATAAAATATTACTTTTATTAGGATAACAGGAGATTATATAATGTCAATTACTCCATTTTTACGGCGCGTAGTAAATAGAATGAATGATATATCATTTTTATTGAATAATGATATAAAGATAACTGATAAAAATAAAATAAAGAATTTTTGTATACAGTATGAGGTAAATTTAATTTTAGAAGGTTATTCTGATCTAAATGATTGTAAGGAATGTTACAATATATTTAAAGATAGGGAACTTATAACATATGATGCATATGGTTTTTCTATTTCTCCTAACTTATTTAATGCCACAATTCAATTTGTGGAAAAATATCCGGTATATAATTCATATGTAAAATAAAATAACAATTTTATAATTATTATTTTTTATGATTGACAAAATTTGTAAATTGATTTATAATCAATATATCGAATAACAGATAACAGATAACAATCACAAATACAGGAGATTATAAAATGTGTGAAAATACAATTACTAGAATCAATGGAAATGGTCAACCATATACTGTAGAATTACCCAAAATTATTATTTTGGAGGTTTATAATGATGTAGCAATTAGACACATCTACGAAAATACCGGTTTAAATTTTGAAGTAAAATATAATATTATGGAGGTTCAACCAGATAATGCTAATCAAATTGTAGCATTATTTTTAACCTATAATTTTAAAACCCGTTATTATAACAATGGAAGCATAAAAAATACTCTTTATTTAAAAGATGATCATCATATTGGTTTTGATGTTGAATCAATCTGCTATGAATGTGTAAAGCACAATAACATTGTAACTAATGGATTAAAAGAGGGTAATTATTTGGCATGTTAATGGTAAATTACTGGTATATTTCTTATGAAAAAACAATATGAAAAAACAAATAGACGCTATTGACATATTACTATTGATTATATTATTACTACTTATAATTTATAAAATATCCTATTGAACAACAGGATACCATAACAGATAACAGATAAAAAATCCGATTTTATTATTAGGAGAATAAAAATGAATAAAAATAAAACCGGTCAAATTATTTTAGAAGATAGTAAAAAATATTGGTTGGGGGCATGTTGGGGAATTTATAATAAAAATTATGATAGTTTTTTTATCGGTAATACTCATATTGATAGATGGAAAACTTGTTATAAAGATGTTGATAAAAAATATAATGAATATGGATTTGAAATAAAATAATATTTTTATGATATAATAAATTTATATAACAGTAAATTATAATAATAGGAGATAATTATAAAATGCTAATTGATAAAACCGGTACAATCAATCCTACTGTAAAATCAGCTATTATTAAAAATTTAACCGTAAATTTATCATCTAATCAATTTTTTAAAATTTCATCTACTGGTAGGAGTGTAGAATTGTGGGAGGGGAAGAAAGAGTATTTATCTAATGCGAAAATTTATAGTGGGCCTCAATGTCCATTACGTAAAGTTTACAGTTGGACTTATTTAAGCGTAAAGCAGTTTATATCATAACAAATAAAAACATTCTTTTATTGTATATAACAAATAAGGATTAAAAATTATGGCTAATTTTGGTTACAATAAAAACGAACGCGATTTAATTTCTAGAAAAATTGAATTATTTATGAAAACTCTTCCTGAAAATTGGGATTGGAATGATCATGCTAAGGTAACAGATAAGCCTATTCATGAATGGGAAAAAGGTGACATTATTGATGTACAATCAGATCATTTGAAAATTTATATTGATACTGAATATACAAAAACTAATGCTAAAAAGAGAGGTAATTTTTATCAGCATGGTTATTCAAGAAATTTTATTATTTATTACTTTAAACGTTTTCCAGATCTGGAAAATCCACTTGTTATTACTGGCGATAATTGGAAAATGAAAATAGTAAGTTATGATGGTGCATTGAGAATATATAAGCGTATAACAGGTAAGAAGTTAGAGGGTTTTGTTGATTATGGCCGAGAAATTTATTATTAGAATGAAATTTGCATTTTATTATAAAAAATAGATTTTATTATGAATCAAAAAGAATGGTTAAAAGAATTTAAAAATTGTAGATATAAATGGGCTGCGCGACATGATTATCCCACTACGGATAAACATGGTAATCTAATGTGTGCAATTTATTATATTGTACCTCATAGATGCATGTTTATTAAATGCCCTTTAATTGATGGTAATATAAATTCTTTATCTAAAGAAATAAAGAATGAGTACATGAAAAAGAATAAATAATATGAGGAGTAAACAAAATGTTAAAATATCGGATCTATGTAACATATGGTGGTAGTATTTACGATGCATTCAGGAATGATGTAATTGCAGAAGATGAATATTTTGATAGTCCTGAAGATGCTGGTAAAAAAGAAGAATTAGAAGAATTACACGATTATATATCTGAATTATTAGATTTGCTTAATGATCATAATGTTAATATAATTGGTTTTCAAAATAGATGGAATTTTATTACTGATATTGATACCAATGAAATTAGATTAGAAGGATATGAAGAGGCAAAAAAATTAGCTGAAGAAATGGAAAAGGCTTATCAAAGTTTAGGGATTGAATAACTCATAAAATCTTTATTTCATATAACAGGAGAATAAATAAAATGGACGTAAAATACCCTAATATCTATGTTGAATTAATCGGTAATGATGGAAATGCATTTAGTGTTTTAGGAAATGTTTCTAAGGCTATGAGGAAAGCGGGTGTTTCCGCAGAAAAAATTACTGAATTTCAAAATGAAGCTATGTCCGGTGATTATGATCATCTCTTGCAAACGGTTATGAAGTGGGTTAATGTGGGTAGTGCTGAAAAAGAATATGATGATATTGATTGGGATGAAGACGAGGAAGATGAAGAGGATGAAGAGGATGAATATTTTGAAGATTGGTTCGATGATGAAGAGGAAGGATAATAATTAATGGATATTGAAGAAACAATTCGATTTGTTATAAATGCTCACGGTGATCAAAAATATGGTGATTTGCCCTATATTGTTCATCCTCTTATGGTAGCAAGGCATTTTGAAGATCCAATAATTAAGACTGTTGCCTTATTGCACGATGTTGTAGAAGATACAAATATTACTTTAAATGATATAGAATTAAATTTTGGTGATGAAATAGCAACAGCAGTTGATTTTCTCACAAGGCGAAATGGTGAATTATACTTAGATACTTATATTAGACGAGTAGCAAGATATAAAGTTGCAACTAAAGTTAAGATTGCTGATTTGGAAGAAAATCTTCATAGTGCTAAATTTGTTTATTTTAATCGTTATAATAATTTAATACATCGTTACGAAAAAGCATTAGAGTATTTGTGTCATAGTTAATAAAATATGAATTTTATAAAATTATAAAATTCCCTCTTGACAAAATTACAAATATGTAATAAAATAAATTATAGTACAATAAGGATAAGGAATAAAAATTATGGCACACAATATTATGGGAAACAATGTATATTTAAATAATACTCCCGCTTGGCATAATTTGGGTTTTGTTTCTGAAACCTCTCGTGGTGCGGTTGAGGCATTTTCTATTCTTGAGGGTGTGTTTTATGAGAAACGTCCAGTAAGTGTATTTTTGAATGGAGAATTGCAAGAGGTAACAGGAGATTATGCAATTATTCGTTCTGCTATTCCCTCGAATCCTAATGAAAAATTACTTGGATTTGTAAAAAAGAATTATAATATTCTTCAACCACTTGAAATTTGTGAACAATTTGATCAATGGGTAAAAGAACCAGTAGAAACTTTGGGGCTATTAGGCAATGGAGAAAAACTATTTCTCACATGGGTACTACCTTCATTTGATGTAAATGGCGATTTAGTGAATCTTTATGGTTTTGTTGCGGTGGGCTATGATGGTAAATTTGGTGCTACTCTTTATGTTGTTTCTGTAAGGGTAGTTTGCAATAACACTTTTACTATGGCAGTAAACGAAGGCGAAAGAGAAACCGGTAATGAAGCAGGTAAAGGCAAAATTTGGAGTGGTAGACATAACAGTAACAATTTAGAGCGTGATTTAGGCATTTGGATGGAACATGTTCAGGAAAAGGCATTAAATCAAGTAAATACTGCTTCTGCTATGTTTAATTTTATGGCAAAGAAGGCCGTTGAAAATCAAAAATCTCTTGCAGATCTTTTATTTAAAATTTATCCAGATCCTAAACCTATTCCTGTAGATTTTCCTTCTAGATTACGAGCAGAAAAGCAAGAAAAAATTGATATTCTAAAAGAAAAAGCAGAACGTGATCGAGTTGCAGTTGAAAGTTTATTTAGTGGTAATGGTATTCAAATTACTCCTGATGGTTGGGGTGTGTTTAATTCGATAACAGAATATGAAAATCATGGTAGGGTAACAAAAAAACCATCCAATTATTCAATATTGTTCGGTAATCGTGCTAATACTATGGCAAATGCAGCTAATGTTATTTTGGATTGGGCAAAAAAGTAATATATAGCAGAAAAGGAAAAACATAATGGGAATTTCATGTAATATTTATTTACCTTCTGATACTCGTTTTAGTGATGTTTGTGATGTTATTGGTATTCTTTTGGATCTTGATAAATATAAAGTAAGTTTATCGGGAGGTGGTTGGTATTGTAAAGTAGATGGTGTTAGAGAAACATTTATCACTAAAGAAGAAAAGGAAGATGATTATATTGTTTTTCCTAGATCTAATTATCGTCCAGGTTTTTGTACTATCGAAATTCAAAATAATTTTATAGATAAACAATGGCATACTGGCTATTATCATTTTGAAACAAGTGAAAATATGCGTTGTATTTCTGGTGGCTATAATGAATTTTGGAGATTGGTTGGAACAGGATTAGTAGAATTTTTTGGTGGTTATGTAGATTATGATGATTGTGATCTTATTGATAAAGATTTTGAAAAAGAAAAACCACGCGAAAAAAATAATCCTGAAGATGGTGAAGAATGGGATAGTTTTCAACAAGAAATATATAACATAAAATCTTTACGATAAAAGATCAATTTTATAATGAATAAGGATATAAGAATGGATATTAATAAATTTCCTAAAAATGAATTAGGATTACGTAATTTTACATATTTGAAATCGAATGAGGATCAATTTTGGGCAGGAATAAAAAAAGAACAAGTATTTTCTATTATTTGGGATGGTGCATATGTTAGAGCAGATGGACTTACTTGGAGTGTTGAACGGATTATAGATGAAATTAAATTGGGTTACTGGACTATTGTAAACAAATAAAAGATCGGATTTATCAGGAGAAAAAATGAATATCTTTCCACACGAACCTTTTACTCTCGCAAGTCAAACTTTTAATGAACGAGAGGAAAAATTATTGAAAATGTGTGTTGATTATGGAAAAGATCCATTTGGCGCACCCAATCATTTATTGATGGAATTGGTTGCAAAGTTATGGAGAGTAGTTGTATATTTTTACAGCAAAGAAAAAGGTTTATCATAAAAGATTAGTTCTATAGGAATAAAAATGAAAACTTTAGATAAGATTGTAGAAAATTTTATAGCGTTTATAATCGCTTGTTTTGTATTTGGTGTCCCTATTTGGGGGTTTATTAATTATACTTTTATTGATTTTAATATATACGGGTCAATTAGTTGTATTTTTGTTTTTCTTGTTCTGCTTTGTATTTCTCGAACATTCTTGCCCGGTAAAGGCTCATTGTAATAAAAGACAGATTTTATAAGAGGAGATGAAAGTCATGAACGAAGCATTGTTAATAATTATTACCTTTTTGCTACTTGTAATTTCTTGTGCTGTTGTTTATGGTTTAGCGTTCATTGTTGGATATTTATCAAAAAAGAAATAAAAAAATATTTTATAAGGATAAAATGTATACATATAAAGATTATTTAGATATTTGGGAATCTCATTTTGACGATAATGATGAGGGCGAATATTCTCATCGTTGGGTGAAGAAACTTTCTAAAGAACAGTTCGAAATTCAGAGATATCAATTCGAACGCATTCAAAATAGAATCGAAGAAATTCAATCACGTAAAGACTATGGGCCAAAACTATCATTAAAAATTAAACAAGAAGAAGATTATTTATTCAAGAGATTATCAGATCATGAAATTACGTTATTGTTGTAAACTTACAACTTTTGAAATTCTATTGACATAAAATGTAAGTTGGTGTACACTTAACACTATAATATATAAGAAATAAGGAAAAATAAAAATGAATAAAGGGTTACTTGCTTTTCTTTTCGTTCTTGTAATAATTGCTTGCGGTATTGGAGCAGCAATAAAGTTTTTTCCTCCATTGCTTGTTAACTCAGCCCAAAACAATATGGAACAATCCGTAACTCCTACCACTTCTGTATTTGAAGATGCAACAGTTATAACAATGACTGTTGGTAGTTTTGCTCAAATTCAAGATAATCTTGTAAGTAGAATAACAGAACACGATCAGGAAATGGCACAAAAGATTGTTGATGTTTCTCATGCTGGTGACTTGTCACAAACAGTAATGAGTAGTACAGCATCATTTTCCTGGGCTGTTTATGGTATTGGTATGTTGATTGCAATTGCAGTATTAGCGTTCTTGATTTCTGGAAAGAAGTAATATAATATTGTTATGGGATGATGGTGGAATTGGCAGACACGATAGACTTAAAATCTATTGGAGCAATCCGTGAGGGTTCAAGTCCCTCTCATCCCACTGGTACAAATAAAATACATGTTTCATAAGGAGAAAAAATAATGGAAGATTTAACGGCTGAACAAGCAGGGGAATTAGCTATTGGGAATATGAAAGAAGATAGTTTGTTAAAATTATTTTTTGCTTTTGTCGAAAGAGAAGCAGAAGATGGTAAGTTTTCTGGATTTTTTTATACAGATGGTAAACATTTTAAAGATGAAGAATCGGATTACTTAGTCTCATTAGGATATAAAATTTTTTGGAATAGTGCCTGTCTTTGGTATGAAGTTTCATGGTGAAATATGTATAACATCATTCATACGGATATAAATTTTTATAAAGATGGTTTTCTTGTTGGTTGGATTTCTAAAGGAACTGGATTTGGTGAAATTACCTTTCAGAAAAATAATGGGCAATTAATAATCGATTCTGAATTCATGCAAATAGATTTTGTAAAAGAAGTTTTAAATCATTTGCTAGATAAAGCAGTATGGGATAAAGAAAATAATTGTTACCGAATTAGTGAGTCATAAAAACGTAATTTGATTATAAATTATAAGGAGAATATAAAATGGAGTTCAAGGATTTCAAAAAAGTATTTCAACAAAATTTCAAGACTATAACAGAAGGAGAAAATGTTTTATTTGAAGTTGATTTAGATAAGGATGTGCTTTGGAATTTATACCTTGATAGTTTTCCAGAAGGAACAAATAATATCTATCGTCAAAGAAGAGAATTCGATTGTAGCTGCTGTAAGCATTTTATTAAAAACATTGGAAATGTTGTGGTTATAAATAACAATAGAATAAAAACTATTTGGGATTTTGAAATAGAAGATTCCACATTTCAACCTGTAATTAATGCATTGTCTCAGTATGTAAAGTCTAAAATCGTATCTGATGTGTTTGTTACTAAATTTAGTTCAATTGGAACGGATAAGAACTTTGAAAAATCCGAAGATAATGTTGTTGAATGGCAGCATTTTTATATAAAGTTACCTGATAGGTTTGTAAATAACTCCGGTAAATCAATCGGGGATGTGAAGGGAACGTATAGAGATACAAGAAATGTTTTTAAAAGATCATTAGAAGAAATCTCTGAAGAAAGTTTGTTAACAGTCTTGGAATTGATTTCTCAAAACTCCTTATACAAGGGTGAGGAATGGAAATCGGTACTTACAGATTTCTTAAAGTTAAAGAAGGAATATACAAAATTACAATCCGTAGAAGAAAGAGAAAATTACACTTGGGAAAAGTCTGTCAAAGTTGGCGGTGCAATTGGCAGAATTCGGAATCATTCTATTGGCACTTTACTTGTTGATATTAGTGAAGGTGAAGATTTAGATATTGCCGTTAGAAAATATGAAAAAATTGTTGCTCCTACGAATTATAAAAGACCAAAAGCAATTTTTACTCAAAAAATGCTTGAGGATGCAAAGAAAACCATAGAAGAACTTGGTTATTTAGAATCTTTGAATAGGCGTTATGCAACACTCGATGATATTACCGTGAACAATATTTTGTTTTCAAATAAGGATTCCGCTAAACGAATCTGTGGAACAAGTGTTTTTGATGAAATGCTTACTGATATTTCTACCAGTCCTAAAAAGTTTTCAAAGATAGAAGAGATAACAGTTGATGATTTTGTTACTAGTGTTTTACCTATTACTAAGGAATTGCAAATTCTTCTTGAAAACAAACATTCTGGCAATTTTATGTCGCTCATTGCACCTGTAAATAAAGACGCTTGTACGATGTTCAAATGGAATAACGGTTTTAGTTGGGCTTATTCTGGAAATATTACTGATAGTGCCATTAAAGAAAGAGTTAAATCTGCTGGTGGTAATGTTGAGGGAGTTTTACGCTTTTCAATACAATGGAATGATGGATTAGATCACGATCAAAATGATTTAGATGCTCATTGCATTGAACCAGGAGGTAATGAGATTTATTATGCGAGAAAAGTCAACATTAATACGGGTGGTAATCTTGATGTAGATATAATTCATCCATTAAAAAATGTTCCTGCTGTTGAAAATATAACATGGGCCAATAAGGGACATATGAGAGAAGGAACATATAAATTTTTTGTTCATGGCTTTTCTAATCGTGGAGGTAGAAGCGGATTTAAATCAGAAATAGAATTTGATGGACAAATATATTCTTTTGACTATAACAAAGAAGTTAGACAGAATGAAAATGTGCAAGTAGCGGAAGTTGTATTCAATAGAGAAATGGGATTTTCTATTTCAGAAAAATTACCATCAAGTGTTTCATCTAAGGAGGTATGGAGTTTAAAAATAAATCAATTTATTCCAGTGTCAGTTGTTATGTATTCCCCTAATTATTGGGATGAACAAGATGGAATTGGACATCGGCACTACTTTTTTATGTTGAAAAATTGCGTCAATCCTGAAAATCCAAACGGGTTTTACAATGAATTTCTCAAAGAGGACTTGATGCAACACAAGAGAGTATTTGAAGCTCTTGGTGGAAAAATGGCAGTAAAAGATACCGATGATCAATTATCTGGTTTAGGATTTTCATCAACAAAAAGAAATGAAGTAGTGGCAAAGATAACAGGTCAATCAGAAAGAATAATTAAGATAAAATTTTAAAAGGAGAAAAATAAAATGACAACTAATAATGATAATATGTTTGAAGTAGCAACTAGGGCAAAACTCCGATTTCCTTTTCGTGGGGTAGTGTCTGTAGAAGATTTATGGGATTTGTCTCTTGAGAATTTAGATTCAGTTTTCAAGGTACTTAACTCTGAAGTAAAGCAATCTAAAGAAGAAAGTCTTCTCAATAAGAGAACAAAGGAAGACGAAGAACTTACGGTTAAAGTTGAAATTGTAAAGCACATCGTAAGTATCAAACTTGCAGAAAAGGAAGCAAAACTTAAGGCTAAAGAACAAAAAGAAAAGAAGCAAAAGGTTATGGAGATTATTTCTGCCAAACAAGATGAAGTGTTACATAGTATGTCTGTTGAAGATCTATCAAAGATGCTCGAAGAACTTTAGTATTAGGTGTTTGGATAGTGGGGAGGTCAAAACTCCCCACTATCACCAGATAAAAAGGTGGTTTTATAAGGATTAAATTATGGAAAACGAAAAATATATAGTAGTTGCCTTAAGAGACGATAATACATTTGATTGTATTCTTGAGCAGCAAATTTTCGATACTAAAGAAGGCGCACAAGAAAGTATATTTTCTGCAAAAATTGAAGATCGGATGAGTGGATGGGATTACATATATAAAATTTGTGCCGTATATAACCAATAGAATCAAATATTTATTAGGAGAATAAAAAATGAAACAATGTATTCTTGAAAATGGAAAAGGACATGGTTTATTAGGAAAGCATCGTTGGGTTGAAGTTAAATCTAAAAAGGAATACAAGAAGCGTGGATTGAAACCATTCTTCACAGATGGATATTTTGCTCGATGGATTAATTTATATACTTGTGAATGCGGTGCTGAAATGTATACTGATGAGGCCGGATTATTGTAATAAAAATAGGGTTTTATAATAAATAAAGGAAAATAAATAATGAAAAAAATTGAAATTGATGAGCAATGTCCTAGTTGCAAGGGAAGGGGTATTTATGTTGGTATGGCAGAACATGATGGTTATGGAAACGTTTGTTATACCTGTAAAGGCACAGGAAAATATCATTTTGTTCATGAATTTGAAGAATTTACCGAAAAGATTAAAGTGAATAGTGTTCGAAGGGTAGTAGAATGTAATCCTGGCATTATTCTTGGAGGAGATCTAAATTTTGGTGGTATGACATACGAAGAGTGGTGGAATGGAAAGAAATTTGAAATTGGTATGGAAATGAGAGAGTATGTATGTCCTCATTGGTGGTATCAGAATGCAAATTATGATATAACTCCTGATTGGGATGAGTGTGAATGGGGTGCTTTTTCTAAATGCAGTTATTTTCAACAAAAAGATAAGTGCTGGAAACGTTTTGATGAAGAATTGAATAACAGATAAAAACAGAGTTTTATAATGGATAAAGATAAAACAACAATCAAAAATTTATTGGAATTAGCATGGGAAATATTTGGTGAATTGCAAAAATATCAAGAATTTATGGAATATGAGCATTTTGATGATGCTTTGGCTATGATACAAAATTTAGAAAATGAAAATAATAATAAAGAAGAATTAATATAATAAAAAAAGGAGATAAAAAATGAAAAAGTTCACTGTTTTATTATTGCTTGTTTTAGTTTTTCTTTCTAGTTGTTCTGTTTCGGGTGGTGTGAATGTATTGCCTAGCAAAGAGAATAATGATGGTATTGTTTACCAAACTTTTTATATTGAAGGAATGCCTTGTATGAGAATTGGCAGAGGTATGGGAAGCGGTGTTTGGGAATTTGATGGTGTAACTTGTGATTGGTCAAAATGGGAAGGCAATGAATAAAAGTAAGATTTGATAAGGGAATATATAAATGAAAAGCATAAAAAAATTAGAAGAAGAACCAGAATATAAATTAATTAATGAGAGCATCAATTTATATGATAGTTTGCATTATATATCTAGAGAATTAGATGACTTAGCTAAGGCATTTGAACAAACAGGCAATAATAAAATAAGCGATAAATTACATAAACAGTCAGAAAAAGTAAAGGGCTATAATGAGAGGTGGAATATTGCGTTTTCGGAGGCATTACGTCTATTTCTTAGAAGTAAAGAAGGTTTACAATAGAAGTTCGATTTTATAAGAGGTCACAATGAAAATCTTGCAATCTGGATCTGGACAAAAGGGTTGGAGCATAAAAGAAAAGTGTACGGGAAAAGGTAATGGGAATGGAGGATGTGGAGCAAAATTATTGGTTGAAGAAGATAATCTATATTTTACCTATTCTAGTCATTATGATGGAAGCAATGAAACCTATATAACATTCAAATGCCCTGAGTGCGGGGTAGAAACAGATATAAGAGATAATGTTGTACCAAGTAAAATAATTGAAAAAATTAAGAATAGAAAATAAAAGCTCAATTTCATACTACATAAAGGATAAAGATAGAGAACTATGAAAGAACCTAAGATAAAAATTACACAACTTAAGTGTAAGGAATTGTGGAGATTTGCAGTTTATTATAATAAAGAATCTTTTGAACTTTATTGGAAAAAAGATCGTTATTATAATGAATACAGGAAAGAATATAGTTGGGGATGCGAAGCTCCATTAATTAGATACGAAAATTATAAATTGAAGTTGGGCCGTAATAGAATAAAAATAAATAAAGGATAAGATAATGTCAGTACCAATGAAAAAAAGTGATCCTGCATATTGGTTGCTAGAAGAAGGATTGTCCGGTAAACATAAAATTGAGATACCTTCAGTGTACAATGAAAACTGCTACATTTGTAGAGATCCAGAATTTGCATTAATGGGTTTGCCTTTATGCTATCCTTGTTATAAATGTGGAGGGCATGTTCCAGCAGATGATAGCGTTTGTGATAACGGTCATGAGCAAATGGATTTGGATAATCCGATTTATCTGGATTATGTTAATCAAATGGAAGAAAAATAGAAGCCCGATTTATAAGGAAAATAAACAATGCCTAAGATATATTTCTATACGATAAAAATAAATAATAAACTTTATTCTGCTCAATGTCCATATTACAAATTAAACAAAGTGGTAGAATATTTAAATATCAATAGAGAAAATATTGTTTGCAGAGGTTCGGATTCCAAGTTACCATCGTATTTAGATTATTTAGAAACCGAAAAATTGTTAAGAGACTTGGGGCTAACCGAAGAACAAATTAAAAATAATAAGTTTTACGGAAATCCAATATAATAGAAGTCTGATTTTATGATGAGGAGTTTATAATGTCAAGCGCAGACATAACAGATAATGTATTAAAAAATTCTAGTTTAGATCATCTTTGGAAATTGTACTATCGAGAATTAGAATTGAAATTCTTTGCACAAGATGGAAGTAGAGAAAATCATCAAAATAATTTATTAAGAATTCTTCAAGAAATTAATAAAAGATGGCATAAATAATTATGAAAAGGTATGTTTTATATAAAAAAGGCTACGGAATATTTTTGGGCGAATGTATGGGTTTTGGATTTTGGAGCGAACTTGATCCATGTGGACAGCCAGAAGCCATAACGTTTGAGAATCCAGAGCAGGTTGTTGAATATATTGCTATTTGGAATGATCCAATCAAGGACTACAAAATAGTCGATGTTGAATCAGATGGAAGATGGGCGACAATCGAAGATTGTGTAAAGGCTGGATTACCAGCCTGGATACCAGAATAAAAAAATAAGTTTTGATAAGGGAGATATAATGACAGAAGGATTTTGTACAATGTGCGGATTAGATATAGAAGAATTTACTGATGATATGGAATGTTGTCCAAACTGTAAAACCACAAGTGTTCCTTGTACATATGACAATCAGGTAGATATAACTATAAATTGGCATGAACTTAGAATTCTATGTATGTGGGCCGAAAGATATGCCCTAGAACACACAGAAGGTGCGGGAGTTGTTTATAGCATTGCTGAAAGAATTAGAATGCAATATCCGAATAAGTCTGCATTGACACTTTCAGAAGAACTCGGAGAAATTGAAGATATGTTTGGTAAGAATAATGTAGAAACTAATTTTCCAGGCATGGAATAAAATGAGTGTTTGATAAGGAGAATAATATGAAATTTTATACAAGATTTGAAGATAAAAATAAGGATACCCTTAAGCAAGTTGCATACTTAGAGGAACATCCTAGTTCAACATATGGATCTTTAGAAATTAATACCCTTGAAGAACTTCTTGATATTTTAAAAATGTATGGCGAAGATATCAATGGATTAAATTTATGGGAGTTGGTTTCAATTGACGACAATCAACCTCTAGGTAAGGTATGGGTGTTATCAGTCGGTTATTTTGAGTGATAGAAGAGGCATTTTATTTCGTATCTTGTCACTATTTTTGATTTAGTGACAATTTACGAAACTATAATAAATAGGAGATAATATGTTACCAGTAGAAATAGCTATTATTATTATAATTTCAATTTTGAGTGGTTATTTTATAGGTAAATATGAAAAATCTGAAAATAAGTCCGGTTCTACTATTGACAGATTAGCAAAAAAGTGATAAACTTGGAGTTAGAATTTATAAATTGGTAATATATAGGTAATAAAATGAAAAATAACGATAATGAAAAAAACAAAGAAACCGCCAAAAAAGAATCTCTTAAAAAACAGCGTCAACAAAAAGAAAAACGTGATAAGATTTATTTAACTTTTAATCTATTGAAAGAGGACTAAGAACATGAATACTATTGCAAAAATTACTTTTGACGATTGGGTAACACCAGAGCAAGTAAAAGAATTAGTTGATGACTTGCAAGTTTACTTTATAGATAGAGGATTTATTGTAAATATCCAGGTAAATGAGGAGGAAATTCTTATCGATGAAGATGAGAGTGAGGTACAGGATGAAGATCACTGAAAAAATGCGAGACGGTCGTTACCTTGCTAAACAAGCTAAAAAATCTGGTTTAACAGTAAGGAATGGCAAAGGTGATCATGTGATTGTTGAAGCTCCTGTTGGCAGAGGATATCAGACTATACCATATAGAGAAATGGGAACAGGTTTAGCAAGCCAAATAGTAAAGTGGTTGAAGGCTGCTGGTGTAATGTTTACAGTTTATATATTGATTTCGTTATTTTGTTAAGGAGAGTATATGGAAAAAGAAATTCGAGTTGATTGTGGTTGTATTGGAAGTTGCAGTTCTTTAAAGTTTATTCTTGATGAGTATGATGGAATTGATGAATTAACGATTATTCATTATATAACCAGTTTCAGCAGTAATTCCTATCCAATTCAAAAATCTTTAAAGATCCGTCTACAGATGATTTGGTGGGCAATCACAGGAAAAGAGTTTAATCTCTATGATCTATTATTATCTGGTGATGATGTCAAAAAGTTTAAGGAAGATATGAGAGAATTTATAGCAGATTAACCAATATAAATTGCAGGTTTTATAATATAATAAACAATAATTATTAATATATGTGGGGTATAACAGAATGACTAGAAAAGAAGAATTAATTCGAAAGTTTGACTTAACAAGTGGCAAAAGAACTTTAAGTTATATAGTATATGCCGTACAAAATCCAGAAGGATTTATGGAATTGATTACTATTTCGGATGGGTTTTATCAAAAATTAGATTTTATACTCAGAGCTTTTGATGACAATTTGGAGTTGTATAATAATAAAAAGGTAAAAATAGTTGATTATTTGATTGTATAACAGGATAAAGATTCTATTTTATGAGGCATAACATGAGCGAAAAAACAAGATATGAAATTGTGTGTTATGGATATGGGAGTTTTAGCATGGAATTTGATAATTATGATGAAGCATACAGTGAATACTTAAAGAGAAAAGAATTGAAAGATGGCGAACGCTTACTTTATTATAGGGTAGAACTTATTACAACAACTGTTTATAATCAATAAAATTTCCGTTTCATAAGGGATTATATAATGAAAGTGTATATACTAATATTTGATGATTATTCTTGTGGCACAATCGTAAAGGGAGTCTTTTCATCTAAAAAATTGGCAGAAGATTACGCAAACGATAATTTTGAAAATGCGTATGAGTATTTTATTTATGATTATATTGTAGATAAACCATAGAATCTTAGATTTATAATAAATAAGGAGATAAAAATGTCTAAAAGAAAATTTGAAGTCGATTTTGAAATGTATGGAGAATATGTTGACACTGCTATAATCGAGTTAGATGATGCAGTAATTGATGTTGTAGATGATGAGTGGAGATCTGCATTATATGATTTGTACACACCAGAAGATATTGCCGAACATATTGCATATAATTTGATTATCAATGGGTGGAGTCTTTCTCATTTGGATGGTTGGGCAGATCAACCAGATAGTAATGCGAGGATTATTGAATCTCCTGATTTAGATCGATGGGATTTAACAGCGAAAGAAATAACAGAATAAAACTTTTGTTTGATAGTATTATTATTCGTATAGGTTTGTTAAAAAATTAAATCGTTCTGAATTCTTTAACATTAGGAGCATAAAATGAGAGTTAGATTTTGGGTAGATTTGAATTCCGAATCAGTAGAAGAAGAAATTGACGTAACAGAATATGTTTTAGATGAAGATGAATGGTATTCATTGAGTGCAATTGAAAAACAGAGCATAGTACACGATTGGGCTATGCAGCATATACAGTTTGGGTATCAGGAATAAAATATACTTTTTATAAGGAGATTGTATGGATTATTATAAATGGGCTTATATTGCATATGGAACAGCTTGGATAGTAACAGCGTTTGCTATATCGGTAGGTATTTATTTAACACATAACACTTATTGTTTATGGGCATTTTTAATACCTGCTCTTATTAGTGTTAAACAAAAAGATGATGAATGAAATAGATATTTTATGAGGAAACATTATGGATAAAGAATTAGATGATACTATTAGAAAATTAATAAAAGAATATATAGATAAAAATCTTAGAATTTATATTTACAGTGATATAGATGACGGTATTCAATATATTAAAGTGGAATTGAAGTTAGATGGTGAAATGCTAGATTATGATACTGCTTCTATTTTCATTAGATGAATAAAGTGGATATTTTATGAGGAAAAACAATAATGAATAAATCAGATTTTGAATTTTATATACATAAAAGCTGCAATAATGTTATAACAATAGAAAATTGTATAGCAACTAATTCTAGTTATATAATAATTGCTGAAAAAGAATTAATTATTAATGACATTGAAATTACGATTTATGGTTATGGCGAGACATTAGAAGAAGCAAGAAAAAACGTAGAACAAAAAATAGAAAAATATAATATTATTATAAAATAGTTGTTTTATAAGGAAATAATAATGATATATGAGGATAAATATGGAGATATAATAGATACAGAACAATTATATAAATGTTTTAAATGTGGATGGATAGGAACAGTATCAGAAATGGATTTTGATAGTGATTGTGATGATGAATATGATGCGATTTTTTCTGATTATTGTTGTCCTAAATGCTGGACATTTTATTCTTTTATAACATATTGGGAAAAAGTATAATTGTTGTTTTATAATAAATATAAAACATAAAATAAATACTTAAAATAAAAATAGTTAGTAAACGAAAGGGGCAAGATAATGAATAAAAAAGAAGAGTTTTTAAATGCGTTTGAACGTGCGATTAATACTAAAACATTATCGTATGTAGTTGTGGCTATTGAACTTGCTAATGGATCTAAAAAATTGGATGTCACATCAGAAAGATTACATGAGGCCATTGATTATTATAATAATCTTTATGATGATGATCTTCATTTTATCCATAGTCAGAAAATTCGAATTGTTGGGTATTTGTTTGTATAAAATCTATGTTTTATAATAAAGTTTGTATAATACCAAAATTACCCATAGACTCTTTTGATTGGTTGAGATGGTTATATGGTATTGACATATGGACTGAAATAGGTGTTGTTTGTAAATATTATGACATAATAGAAAAATCTAACATATTAATAAAATATGCAATTGGTTATATAGAAGCCGAAAAACTTATGTGTCGTCCAAAAGATAAGGAATTTGCGGTTATGTTTATAATTAATGATGAATATTGCTGGACACATTTTAGAGAAAAGGAATTTTATTATGTATTCTTTGAATAATATAGGGTTTTATACATTAACTGATAAAAGAGCTAGAGAAACCCATTTACATTTAGAAAGATGCGAAATGATAGTTACATCTTTTTGTAATTTTAGATGTCCTTATTGCAGAGGTGTTGAAGCCTATAGTAAAGATTGTAATGGACATATTGATTTTGCAAATGCTTCATTTGTTATATCTAATTGGATAGAAGATAAATTAAAAAATATTCGTTTTTCAGGAGGTGAACCAACTCTTTATCCTAGAATTTTAGACTTGGTTCAAATGGCAAAAAAAGGAGGCATAAATCGAATTGCAATTTCTAGTAACGGATCTCTTCCTAAAGAAAAATATGAATCTTTATTGGATGCGGGTGTAAATGATTTCTCAATTAGTTTAGATGCTTGTTGCGCTGAAAATGCTGATAAAATGGCTGGTCGTAAGGGATATTTTCAAACAGTAATCAATAATATTGAATGGTTATCTAAAGAAACATACGTAACAGTCGGTATAGTGTTAACAAAAGAAACTGAGTCTACAGTTGTAGATGTTATTAAATTTGCTCATGATTTAGGTGTAAGCGATATACGAATTATTACCGCAGCACAATATAATGGATTATTATCTAAATTAGAACATTTATCAGAAGATATTTTAAGTGCTCATCCCGTTTTAAAATATAGGGTAAATAATTTGATTTCTGGTAGAAATGTTCGTGGTATTAATAATGGTGACACTAATCGATGTTATCTTGTTCAAGATGATTCTGTGGTGGCTGGAAATTGGCATTTTCCTTGTGTAATTCATATGCGAGAAGGTGGTGAACCAATAGGAAAAGTTTCTAGTAAAATGCGAGAAGAACGTTATCGCTGGTCATTAAATCATAATACACACGAAGATGTAATTTGTAAGAATAATTGTCTTGATTGCTTGGTTGATTATAATAATGTTTGTAGTCAAAATAAATAATAAAATTCAGTTTTTATTAGCCATAACAACTTCTTAATAATTAATGGGTTGACAATATTGCATTCTTTTTATATACTAATGTAATATTATAAATCGTATAATTGATGAAAGGAGAATTGTTATGGCTAATCAATTTCAATCACCATCTCAAAAAAGCCCGGTAACATTAATTGAAGAACAGGTTGAATTATTATTAGAAATACGTGAATTATTGAAACAACAAAAAGAGGAACATCTAAAACCTACTCCAATAGTGGTAAATGATATCTGGATGAATTTTGATTCAATGATAGTTTTTATTATTAAATGGGGTTTTGCGTCATTGATAGCGGGAATAGTATTAGTACCAGTATATACGATAGTTATTTATATTTTGAATGAAATGTTTTATATATTTTAATTTTTTTGTATAACAGAGCAACTTTATAGATCTAATAAAATAACCCTTTTATTAGGGTTATTTTATTTTATAATAGATAAAGGATAATAAAATAATGAAGAAAAAGAATTACAATTATATTATTGAATTGATGAAAGAAGCCTTGCCTAATACTCCTATAAAAATTACAGATGATAAAGGTAATGTTATTTATGAAAGCAATACCAAAAAGAAAAAAAAGAAACAACCAGTAGTTTCTAAATCGTAAATTAAATGTGCAATATTTGTGTCATAATTATTGATAATTATGAAAGTTATTCATTTAATATTTATAAATTTATCATGTTAAGATTTTGTTAAGATATAAAAATGTACTTGACAATGTAAAATAACATGATAAAATATATAAAATAGTAAGAATAAAGCAATAAATATAGAACAAATAAATTTTAACTATTGACAATAATAAACATATGTAATATAATACACCATAATTATTTAAGTATCAATTAATGATATGAAAAAGATTGTAATAAAATATTAAAAAAGGAGAATTAGAAAATGGCTGATTATTTTGTTTCACTTAAAAGAATTTTTCCTCAAGGAGATCCAATTTTTATTGGACCATTTGACAAGAAAAATGAAGCTCTTTTAGAAATTAAAGATGCATCTAAAAAAGCGGAATTTGAAATTGTTATTGGCGAAAATAATACTCCGAATGATGTTTCTAAAGCCATTTTAGTAGAAATATTAACTAAAACTAACGCTCGTAGAACTGGAATGAAATCTATTGAACTATTTGGAGACAAAAAAGATACACTTATTGGAGAAAGAATTCCGTTATCTTTAGAAGAAGTTGGAATTCAACGTAGTGAAAATGATAATGGAAAAAAAGAAAAAGCGAATAAGATAATTGAAGAAATTGTTGATGAGGACATGGATAGGGAATATAATGGTATTTCAGAAATACCTAAACTTGAATCTGATGTAATATTATCTGATTACGAAAAAAGTGAGGCCATAATTGTAACCAAATTTCCAGCTAATATTGAATGGCTTAGACAACATGGAGTTCAAGGCGAAGTTACGGTTAGAGCTATGCCAGATAAGATTAAAGGTAAAAGTGTTGTAGGTACTTTACCTTATAGATTGGGTACTCTTGCCAAAAGGGTAGGAGTAATTGATATTCCTGGTATTCGAGCAGATCAAATTGGTACATCGTTATCCACAGATGATTTATATGATGCGGAAGCCAAACTCAGATGGTTTCGAGTAATTGAAGAAAAAAATGAATGGATACAATTATTTAATTATTTAGATAAGCCTGGTGGATGGAGAAATGTATTACAATTAATTAAAAATCAATAATGTAAATTTTTAATTAATTAAAATATACTAACGTAAATTTCCTTAACAATAAAAAAGTTAGGGGAATTTACGTTTTATCTTGACAAAAATAATATAATGTGATAATATGTGTTTGCTTCAATTTTTGTGATGAAAAATAATGTTTTAATAATATTTAAAAACTATAGAGATAAT
>Ga0208245_1000044_pt1 | contig 140602 bp, 234 predicted proteins | sample RifOxyC1_FD_184035 | JGI IMG/M metagenome (GOLD analysis project Ga0208245, IMG submission 184035) | Soil microbial communities from Rifle, Colorado - Rifle Oxygen_injection C1 (SPAdes) | ecosystem: Environmental > Terrestrial > Deep subsurface > Rock core/Sediment | place: Rifle, Colorado... | reverse complement strand
TTCCGGCTTAGGAGATGTTACGCTTAGTGGATTGTCGATGGGAGGGGTTATGGACAGGTGGGTGGAGTTTATTGAGGGGGCGGATCGATTGTGCCCGGGGTCTTTCGAGCACGGGTTTTCCGACATGCGCCTATTCGCAGGGTGATATTGAGTGGTTTGATTGGGCGTCGTGGGGGGACGATCTGTACGCTCTCAGCTATGGGGGTGAGGGTTTCTGGGAGGGGTTTGGGAGTCTAAACAAGGAAGGGCCAATCTAGGAGACGCGGGCATGAAGAAGTCTGATTTGGCTGTTCAGTTTAAGTTTGGGGTTGGTGAGAAAGTCTGGGTGGTATTGGAGAATCGGATTTGTTCTTGTTGTGGGCATGTGGTTAAGGATCGGGATTTGGTGGAGGTATGTCAGGGGGTTGTGGAGGGGTGTATTTGGCGTGGGGATAGGAAGGAACCTGGATTTAGGGATGCTTATGAGATAGGGATAGTGGGGTCGAGTCATAGGGATTTTGAGGCTGTGGTATTGGATTCTTCTGACATATTTCGGACGGAGCGTGGGGCTGAGGGTTTAGTGGATCGGATCATTAGGAGTGAGGCCCATTTCTGGGCTAAGGGTGGTGATGAGGTTGAGAGTACGGCATATATTGAGTGGACTACTCGGCGTTTGCGATTGAAGCTGAAAGAGATACGGGGTCGGAGTGTGGGGGGTCGTAGTCGGGTTTCTGTTACGAAGGATGTGAGGTAGGGGATGGAGTACAGGCTTGGGGATTGGATAATGGCCGGGAGACGGGAAAGAAGAGAAGCGGGTTCGTATGAGAGGTGCTGGGTGGTGGAGCACCCTATTATTGAATTCAGGGATTGGGATGAGTGGCTCTGGCGGTATCCAAATAATGGGTGTCATCGGAGTAGTCGTTGGGATGGGGGTTTTTGGGAGGGGTGGCACAGTAAACCGATAGAGGGGTCAGTCTGATGAAGCGGGGGTGTGTGTGGAGTTTACTTCAGCGTAGGCGGGCCAGGAAAGATAAGGCGGCATGGGGTACTTATGTGGAAAAGGGTGTGGGGGATTCTCCTTTAGCGTGTTCTTTTGGCACTATTGGGGATAAGGAGGCCATGACCTTTTGCGGTGATAGTGATATTGGGTTGGAGGAGTTGGGGAAATTCACTTATGGCTGGGCGGGTTGTTTGGGGGGTGGGGGGATTAGATCGGATTTGGAGTTCAGGTGGTATTTGGGTAATCCTGTTCGTGGGGTTGCAGTAACACAGGATTGGGTGGAAGGGAAGAGGAGGGCGACAGTTCGGAGGTGAGTGGTTTGAGAGAGCGTACTGGTTACCTTGAGCTATACGGATGGGTAGGTCATAGAGAATGGGAGAGAGGTGCAGTCTGGGCGATCCGGTCTGGGCTTAAGCCTGCTAAGGATGAACCTGTCAATTGAGCGAGGGTAAGGGTATGCGACAGAGATCAAAGGATCGGATTTTTGTCCTTGTAGTGCTCCCCATTGCTGTGGTGGGAGCACTCTACTTGAGGTCTCAGACAAAGCGTGAAGATGCCTACTCTGCCTGTACCGTAGCTTGTGTGGAAAGGTTGGGGCTGGTAGCGGAGTTCAACTGGACCTATACAATCGAGAATGGCAAGATAGCCTGTTCTTGTGTGACGGAACCGTTTTACATTTACCTGCCTGAGAGTGACAACTAACAGTGGGGTGTTCCAAATGACTCAGAGATTAGGCATACTTTACGGGATTGGCGATGCAGAAGACGGTAATTGGTCGATGTGGGATGGTCCGGGTCCAGATCTTGATGCATACCTTAGCCAGAATGGCAAGACTGCCACGAGTTGCATTTTACAGTTGGACAAGAACGGCAATCACACTGTCCTGTTCAGGTGGATAGGGGATAAGTGGGAGCCAGAGAGGGCTACGGGGACTTCCAACCTTAGCGCCATTGACTTCAATGAGTTGCTAGGGAAGCAGTGCTGCCTTTGTAGTGGTCCTTTGGATGATACAGGTATTTGCCCAAGCTGTAGGATAGACAAGGGTTTGTTAGAAGAGTACCAGAGTCGGATGGAGAGTGTCCGTCATGCAGGGATAACTTGGGAGCAGTTAGTAGCGTCTCTGGTTGATGCGGAGAGGCGGGTCAAGTATTTGGAAAACAGGTACGAGAAAATACAGCCTGCCCCGTCCAATCATGCAGTGACGGGAGTCGTTGATGCTCGTAAAGATGCTTTGGCTAGTAATGCAGATAGGAAGATCAACCAGTTGTTGGACATTGCCCGTAATGTCAAGTGTGGAGATTGCCCGATTGGTGACCCTAAACTATGTGTTGAGTCACGTATAGGGACGTGCAGGGAGATCCTTGCGAGGTGGCTGGATGGGCATGGGCCAGTTAGGTGGAGTAAGTGAGACGCACCCCTATCTCAACTGTGGTTCCTGTGGGTTTCATAGCACGGGAGGTGGGGATGTTGGTTAAGTCTGTTTCTGCCGTTATGGGTGAGGGCAGAAGAGGTGCCATAGAGGGTAGGGTTGAGGACAGAGGTGGATGGAATGACCATTCGGATGTTATGGAAATGATCCGAGTGTGGGAGCGTAATATGGGGATCGGGTCAGACGGGCGAAGAGTCGGGCAAAGTGGGGATACTAATTATGAGCCAACGTAAAGGGATGCCACTTAGAGGAAAACAGTTAGCAGAGATGACCAAAAGAGCAGCGTGTGGGGAAATGGTGATAGTGGATTGGGTTTCCACATGGAAGGATGGCGTGCCTTACTGGCTAGAGATCGTGGATGGCGAAACGGTAGTTGTTCTGAGAGACAAGTTGCCTTTGGTACATTCGGAGTTTCCTTGGTAATCCATGAACTAGAGCAGATAGGTAAGGTTTCGGTTGCGCTGGAGGGGGTAGTCATAGACCCCAAGCCTGTGGATGCTGGTATCTTCTGGCGGGTGTATGAGGATAGGATTCTGGTAGGGCCAGTTAGCTTTTATGTAGGTAATGGCTGGAGATTTGGTAGGGTAGGGGATAGTGAGGCGCGAGGGTGGGTGAGGTGGAATATGGTAACTGGTGTGGTTAGCGGATGACTGGTTGGCTGGATGGCAGATCATATAGCTTTCACTCCGTGTCGGGAGAGGTGCCGCTAAGTAGGCATGAGGTTTTGGATAAGACAAACCAACTGGTGCACTGTTACGTGAGGTACCTGTGTGAAGAGTCGATGGATGAAGCCGGGTTAGAAGATGCCCCCTGGTTTTGCTACATTCCGAGTCGTCCCAGTACTTCTCGTTACAGTCGCAGGAGATAGCGGTGAGAAGCCCGCCACCTGAACACTCACCTATTTGGTTTTCAGGTGGAGTGCCTATTGCGGCGTCAGAGAGTGCTACTAACCAGCCCAAAATGTTGTATGAGCAGTTGGATGGCCTTGGAGATTGGTGGGGTCTCTGGGATGCTAGAGTGGACGAAGGAACCTTGGTAAACTACATTAGCCGGGATGCCAAGTGGTCATATCTGCTTTGATGGTGTAAAGGATTGCCACATCGGGATACTAGTGGAGTGGCGTTAGATAGTCTAGTTGCTCCGATAGGACGCTATGAGAAGAGGTTACGGGAAACGGTGACCATTCGGTATTATATACGGGACTATCATCTGTGCTTTGTGGAAACCATGCGTGGTCTGGTTGTAAGCCCGATCTACACCTGGTACCTGACGGAGGATGACCCTGACTAAGTGGAGCGACTCGTGTAATTGGTGGGAACGGGAAGATAGGTTGAGTGAGAAACCCGTTTGGGATGGTAGTATTGGGCGTTTGGTGCTAACTGATGGTGATGACTACGAGTTCAACAGCATCCATGCTATTTCGGATTGGTGGTGCGTTGCACATGATGAATCAGTGGGGACAAGGTCTCCACAGTTCCTGACAAGGATAGTGCCGGATTGAGACGGAGCGAAGCACCTAAATGTGGTACGCAACCCGCCCTATCCAATGAGTGCGGTATCTGGATGCGGGAGACGTCGATTTTCATGGAAACCCCGATAACTGTGCGGACTGTCCGGGAAGTGCGGTCTTACTACCAAGAATCCCATGGGATATTTCTGGATGATTTGCTTTTGCGGGTCAAAGGTTACAAGTGGTGGAAAGCCGGTACATTCTTTGCTCAAATGGGACTATGATGAGAAACGACCGATGGTATCGGGACACATTCTACAGGGATCGGACTAAGGGATTTGGCTCATTGGAAGCAAAGCATCTTGCCGAGGCTTCGCTGGGATACGTTGAGATGATTTATGGTGTGTCGATCCTTGAAGAGCAGTCGAGGTACTATGAAGGTCGTTCTTATCGGCCTATCCTCAAAATTACCATGTAAAGTCAGGTTGCAATAGCGTAATAGGTTAGCGTGCAAGTTGATAAACTACAAAGAAAGGAGATGAACATGGACGTTGTAACAAGGGTGCCTATTAGTATTCGGTTGGATCACATGACAAGTGACATGGTCTACGAGTTGTACCGGGATGTAGCCACTAAGGCGCTTGGTGAGGGCGAAGTCCAGTTGCTTTACTTGGATTCGGCCATCGTAGAGCGGTTGAAGATGATAGATTTCGGGGCTGTTTTCTCCTATGAGGTTGGGCCGACAGGTGTGGTCACCAAGGATGGGACGAATGCTGTACCGGGTTCTGTCTTTACCATGGGTGGCACTAAGATGGTGCGGCTTACGGTCTCCACCTTTGCTGTCTTGAAGAGCGACATGGAAGCTCTCGACAAGGCATTACAGGAGTTGGAGTTTGCCAGTAGCGAGTTGAATGCCAAAGTCTTTGACAAGATATACTGGACACCAGAGTCCAAGATGTTGAAGACCGATCTGTCCTTTTTCACTCAAAACCACTCGTGGTATGAGAAGCGTGGGGTTCCATACAATCGTTCCTACCTCCTGTACGGACCTCCCGGTAACGGGAAGTCGATGTCGATTCGGAAGATTGCTGAGTTCCTTGGGGTCAAGCCTGAGCTGTATGACTTTAGTTTGAAGTCCAAGTCTCCTGATGGTGTGTTCATGAGTTGGATGCTGAGTCGTGAAGCTTTTGAGCGCACCATGCAGCACATGGGACGTTCTAATGATGATGACGATTCCACACCGGATAGGGAGGTTAGGAGGGCTGGCAAGCAGAACGTGAAGGGTGCATCAGGAATGCCCTACATCCGTTTGTTGGTTCTTGAAGATCTGGACAGGTATTTCCCCCGTACAGGTCATCCTCAGACGGAAGTGTCCCTGTCCTGCATTCTCAATTGCCTTGACGGGGCGGTTCCTCGTACTAATACGATAGTGATCGCTACGGCTAATGACCCTGAAGCCTTGGACGCACAGGTACTGCTCCGTCCGGGCAGGTTTAATCGTCGGGTCAAGTTCCCGTTGCCGTTGAAGGATGATGCAGCAGCATTCGTTAAGAGCCTCTTGTTGCAGGATAGCGGGGATAAGGTTTCGGATGAGACTTTGACCGAGATTGCCACCAAGGCTGGGGGGCAGTCCTTTGCGTTCTTTGCCGGGTTGTACGAGACGGCAGCAAGTATTGCTTTTGAGGAGGGTCGGGTCGGGATGGAGGACAAGGATATCCATGCGGCACTTGCGGCTGAGAGCAAGGAGATCAAGCTGAAGGCCAGGGCTTCCGGTGGGGTTGGTTTTGGTAGCAAGTAGGATTGCCTCCCCTAGTCTTTTTCCATTACTTTCGTGGTATCGTATTTCATGGTGCAGCCTGCAGGGTGGGTTTTGCCTGCTCTACAAGTTGCACTAAGCAGTTACACAGACAGAGAGGTAAAGATGATGCCTAGTAAAACGGGTTATGAGATTCGATTGAAGTTGCTGGAGATGGCTAGGGACATGCTCTTTGAGGGTTGGAACAGTAGGATCAATGAGATCCAGTCTGCCCCTACCAAGTATCAGAGGGTGCTCACAGTGGCCGATGCGGAGTCCAAGGCTGATCTGATGATGCAGATGGGTTTGGCGAAAGCGGATCCGGATTATACGGTGATCACTGACTATGAGGTCGTGGCACAGGAGATGGCTCCTGTTAGCGAGGAAAGGGTTTCTCCTGTTCCGCCTACAGTTCAAGAGATCCGGGCATTGGCAGAGCAGTTGAATGAGTTCGTGAGTAGCAAGACGCCCGAAGATAAGCCTCAATTCTAGCATTCCAGTGTATCAGCCACCACTTTCTTTGTTAGCTCCATTCGGATTAGAGTAGTATGGGGTGTGACAGGGTTGCACCATAGGGGTGCCACGATGGATTCCCGTTTGTTATTTCTGATTGCGCTATCTGGCCTTGAAGGGGGCCCAAGTGTCACTCTCCGGGAATTGGCGACGGTGGAAGGTGATCCTGAAATTGAGGATGTCCGGGGATGTGTCAATACCTTGACAAAAGAGGGTTGCGTGGAACAGGTTTGGTCTCGGGGTGATGAGTGTTACCGGCTAACCAATGTGGGGAGAATGCGTGCCGCCCTTGAGAATGCAGCCATTACGTCAAGGTGACCTTGTGAGTGCACGGAAGAAAGTCACTTGTGGGGATTGTGGTGCAAAAGAGGGGGAGTTGCACGATCCAGGCTGTGACCATGAATGTTGCCCCTTCTGTGGGGGTCAGTTGGTATCTTGTGGCTGCTGCTACACCCAACTGGGGTTTGACTACCAGCCAAAGGAATGGGATCCAGCCGCCAATGATCTTGTTGGGCATCCTACAGCCGGATTGCCAGAGAGTGTCTACAAGAAGGGGTTGACTCCGGAGTTGAACCAAAGGTGGAAAGGTATCCTGGCAGAGAAGGGCCGAGTACCTTATATCTGTTTTCCGAGCATATGCGGACGATGCGGGGATCTCCGGCCTGAGTTATTCATGGTTTCGGATGCAATTTGGGAGAAATACATCCCAATCCGTGAACGTGAAAAAATCCTGTGTCTGAGTTGCTTTAGGAAGATCGTGCGCCTAGTAGATGGTGATAAGGGGGTCTTGAGGTTGCTTACTAACATTCGGCGCAGTAAGACGATTGCTGGCAGAATGCGAAATAGGAGGGTATTCCCATAATGGACACACGTAAAATTTCGGATGCAAAGTTGAGTAAGGAGCGGCCTGATTGGTACCCACTTCTGATCTGTGACCATGCCGGGATGAAACATTGCGTGAACTGTGGGTGTGCAAAGCCCCATTGGGAAGGTGGTCGGTCATGCCCCTTTGAGGGTCGTTGTCATGTTGGGGGTTATATTAGGCCGGTCTATAACAGTGTTAAGTGCATTGCTATAGGATATCTCGCAGCCCAGAAGGCTTTGGAGCGCATCAAGGCAAGGGGTTGGTGGAATGAGTCCTATGAGAAATACATATCAAAGGGGCAGCACAAATGATTCAGCAGACTAGGGACATAGCACGGACACTCAGCGAAGAAACGCAGAAGTTCTGGTTGGATCGTCCTTATTGGGTTAGGGGGGACCATGGGCCATTTATGGTAAACCGTGTAACTGTCCATGGGGAGTATTTCAGGGATACGGGGGTGCTGGACTATCTGTCCGTGATGTTTGATTTCGTGGCGATGGCTCAGATTCATGACGATGGGGTTCGAGTCGAATTTACAGGCGGCGAGTTGACCCAATTCAACGCCCCATGGTCCAATCCTGTCCTGCATGCTTTGAAGAGAGTCCTAGTGGACGCAACAGATCTCGAAAGGGGTGTCCCCCATGGATGAGATCATTCTAGTAGCAGGTCCACCAGCTGGTGGGAAATCAACTTTCGTCAGACGATTGGTAGATGAGGGTTATTCCCGATTGAACCGGGATGATGTGGGGGGCAATCTGTCTCCCACAGGTGAAGTGTATAGTCTCCTCAGAACAGCAGCCTCTATGGGGACAAGGCAGTTCGTGTTGGATAACCTTTACGCCACTGTAGAGTCACGCAAGGTGGCCATAGAGGTTGCTAAGAAGGTCGGACTGCCTATCCGTATCCTGTGGCTGGAAACAAACGCCGCACAGGCCCAATTCCTTGCATCTAGACGGCAGTTCCAGAAGTACGGTAGGATATTAGAGCCCGAAGAGTACGCCGAACATGTCAATGACCCCGGATGCTTTCCTCCGGGGGCACAATTTCACTATTGGAAGGTGGTAGAGCGCCCATCGTTGGATGAGGGGTTCAGTTCCGTGGAATCTGTTCCCTTTGAGATCGATCTTGGGCCAGGTTACGTGAACCGTGCTATCATCCTTGACTTCGATGGGACACTGAGGGTGACCAAATCAGGGAAAAAGTACCCATCTGATCCTGATGATATTGTAATACTTCCAGGTCGAGAAGCCAAGTTGAAGCAGTTGGTCAAGGATGGCTGGCGATTCTGTGGGGTGTCGAATCAATCGGGCTGTTCTCGAAAATTGGGGGATCCCAAGTACGTCTCACAGGTAGATGCCCAAAGATGCTTTACGGCTACTTGTCGGATGTTGGGCGTTACCATAGACCCCCTACTGTTCGCTACAGAAGCAGCGGGGGTTCCCAAGAGCTACCGAAGGAAACCTCTACCTGGACTTGGAGTAGAGTTGATTGAGAGATTGAAGTTGGACCCGTCGCAATGTACTTACGTTGGTGACTACACGGGTGATAAGACATTCGCAGAACGGTGTGGATTTAAGTTCCAACTGGCAGAGGAGTTCTTCGCACATGGCTAAGAGGGCTGTGGACAAAGTAAAGGTGATTAAGGATGCTTTGATGGGGGTCATAGGGATTGATGGAGTCTCTGTGGAGACTGAGGTCGTCTATAAGGTGACGATCCTCACCCAGAGTGGTAAAGAGAAAGACATTGACCGAATCCTTCAAGCACAGGATGTTCTTGGTGCCATGCTTAAGGATGACCGGATTGAATTTCGACTCAAACTCAAAATCCCGTTCAGGGTAGGATTTTCGGAGCTTCATACAGAGTATGGTCCATAGTGATGGCGTCGGGAAAGAAACAGTTCGCCCTAGTTGGTGAGAAGGATGAAGACGGGCGCCAACCTGTCTTGTGCATTCGAGACGGTGATGATGGCACTCCCGAGTACATTGAGGGGCATCTGAGTCCTTTAAAAGATGGGGAGCCAATCCTTGGAGATGTTGTCCAATTGAAGCATCGCAAAGGGTCTCTCTTCCATGAAGTAGAGACTTTGCACAAAGGTGAGCAGAAGGTGGAGTGGCATAAAGGCCCGGCCAAGGTGAACAGTAACGCATATTGTGAGGGCTGGGAGCGTATCTTTGGGAAGGGGGTGTTGAATTGAGCCAGAAGATGGTAGTCATCCAGGATGCCTTCAAGAATATCCCAGGGTACACTGGATGTAAGGTCACAAGAGAGGTAGTCTATCGAGTGGTGGTCTGCACTAATAGCGAGATGCAGCAGGCTAGAGAGGCGGTATTCTCACGGGAGACGGAGTTGATGAATAGCGGGATGCTTGATGAATCAGAGTACTTAGATGTCCGGGTCCTGAAGGACAGTTGATTTCCAAGAGGTGCCTCTTATGGGGCTGAATCACCTTCTCAGCAGCAGTTCACAAGATGTGACGGGCACTCCGGACAAAGTCGTGGGTGTGCTCAGCAGCAGTTCACAGGATAAGAGGTTAGGCCCCTCCCGAAGTCTCAGTTCCTACGATCAGGATACGCCTTCCGCTAGGAAGCAGAAACCCAAGTACCCCAATCCCGATCCTCTGAATTTCGTGATTGAACGATCCCAGACAAATGGCAAATTCCTTGTGGTGTTGGTCCACTACCCCGATTGCGTCAACTATGAGGGACGGAAAGTCATGGTCTATGAGGGTGTCTCGCTAAAGGATCTAGTGGGCCAGGGTACTCTTGATCCGCACTTCTCTAATAACGTCACGTATCATTCCCCTATTGCCCGTTTCGTTCCGACTACCAGAGGGTGGAAAATGGCTATCCTACTGACCCAGGCGCTGGCGGTTCGAAAGATATGAGCAATTGGAGAATCACCCCATTCTATCGTTGGTATGACCTGTGGGTCGGGGCATATTGGGATCGGAAGGAACGAGTACTCTACTTGTGTTGCTTTGAGTTGGGGCTGATGGTGAGACGGGTGAGGTCCTGATGACGAGCAGAGAAAGACGTATGAGTGCGGATAGACGGGCTGTTGGTCATGTTCTTCTCTTTCTCGATGCCTGTCGTGAGCACGCCCTTCCCGTTTACAACACTCTGATAAATTCAGTGGGATCAGCTGTGCTCAGCATCTCTTTGAGCCCCACTCAAATGAGTGGTTCAGAACGGTTGCTGGCTAAGGTGATACGGGCATTGCTAGAACGGCAGAAGAATGGCGTGAAAGAGTTGAAAGATAACGGGGATGATGGTGGCGGTGAGAAGTGTCAGTGCTGTGGTGAGAGGTACTTAACGGTCTATAGACTGCCGGACACCATTTGGGATAGCATTATAGGACACAAGACACGAGCAGGGCTGCTTTGCCCCGTTTGTGCCGATGAGAAGGCACGGGAAGCAGGCATTACTCTCTATTGGGAAGCGGCACAAGGGGAATTCCCAACTTATCTCAATGACTCCCGTACAACAACCGGGAAGATATCTATGTAAATCCGAATGGAGTAAGATGTCAAGGAGCGTCTAGCATGACCGTTGAAGAACAGTATAATGACCTTGTAGATCGGAAATGGATATTGCGGAAGCGGAAAGGTTCCCCGCACGACCATTCCAATGACCCGGAGTACATTCAGCGGTGCATTGAAGCAGCATACCTGTCCTTTCATTTACCCAAAGGAAAGAGCATCTTTTGCAGGCACCCCGATGGGCACAGTTATTTCAAACGGACGGATAGGCACGCTTGTCCACTATGCATGGAGAGCCAAACTCATGAAGGTTAAAGACGTATCGCAGTTCACAGGAGCAGCCTGCGTCTGGACACTGGATTGCTGTGGGTCTGTCTCAATGACTCCCCGTACAAAAACCGGGAAGGTCCCTATGTAATCTCAATTGGATGGAGATGTCAAGGGGTAACTAAAGATGATCTGTAACGGCTATCGGAGACCTGGGTTCAGTGCACCACTCAGGATCAAATCCGAGTGGATGCACCCTATTGACCCGATCTGGGATGAAGAAAAGAACTGTTGGCGTAAACGGTATCGTCTGTTTGATCCCGTCCATGGGATGGTCATTACGGAACTACTGATTGAATTGATAGACCGGGATTTAGTCAATGTGGAGCCAATGAAGGAATCAGCGGCGTTGGCTCTGTACGATTGGAATAAAGGAGTCAAGCCATGACTGTCAAGGAATTGGTTGAGCGCCTTCAGATGATAAAGCCAGACACCTTGGTGATGGTTCTTGGCTATGAGGGTGGGTTGGACGACGTGAATGTCGTGGAATCTGCATCAGTGCAGTTGAACGTCAATGCGGAAATTAAATCCTTTGGTCCGCATGAAAGCTTGTCGGATAGGGAGAAAGACGCACTCCTATCTGTTGCAGTGTCAACAGGAGAACCACCATCTTTTGTAGAAGCCGTTGTTTTGATGAACAGGACGTGGAAGTCTTAGCGGGGGGATTAGCCTATGCGACAAGACGATATGCGGAGAGTCATCCTTGGGGCTACTAGGGGTGATGATCCTGCCACGAGTGATGAAGTCACCGGAGCCTGCCGGTGCGGACAACCAGATTGCTGGCACTGCAAGGCTTTGGCTTGGAGAGTTCAGATTCATTCCTCCAGCACCTATGACCCCCTGCATGAACTGCAATATGAGTTGAAGGACTTGGGACGTGAAGACCTGTACCCTTTGTTGCTCGATGCGGCTATCGGGTTGACTGGAATCCAAATACGAGCACTAGGAGAATTGGTACTGTCCGGTGTGAAAGCAGAGACCCAAAGGATGAACCGCAAAAACCGCGGCTCAATCGAGCCTATGAGAATGAACCCAAAGTGAAAGGCACAGACGAATGACTAGGAAGACCAAAGCTGAGACCATAGATTGGTCTTTGTGGATCGCTAAACTAGGCTCTCTGACAAATGCTGAAATTGCAGAACAGGCGGGGTGCACTCCCACACGAGTTGGGCAGGTCCGCAGACAGATCAACAAAGATAGTGGTTTGAAGGCCCAAGGTCAGATAGGTGTTGATTGGTCGAAATGGGCGGATAAGTTTGGTGTTCTCTCGGATGCAGAGATCGCTAGACAAGTGGGTGTGAGTCGGGAACGAGTGCGGCAGATCAGGGAGTCCTTTGGGAAGCCTTCCAGGAGGGTGCTCCGTAGATCGGCAGTCCAAGAGTGTCCCCTATTAGGTGTGTTGTCAGATAGTGTGGTAGCAAAGGAACTGCATGTAGCAGCGGGGACTGTTGCTGATGTACGCCGGATAAAAGGGATTGAAGCAGTCCCAAGGAAATATCATCGCACGTTGGAGCACTTGTCAGATGATGAGTTGTGCACTAGACACTACAAGGAAATCGCTAAAGAGCAGGGGTGTCTCCCGACTCGGATTCACAAGTGACTCGGTGGGCCATGTTCGGAGAGCATTCTGGATACCACCCTGCAAAAATAGGCACCTATGAATCATCAACAGGAAGTCTGCATGCAATCTTCCTCTGAGCTGTGATCTGTATCTGATTTGCTCGTTGTCTCGTGATGTTGAGATAGGCAGCCACAGCCTCTATTGTCAATGGGGATACATCAGCCGCTACTTGTAGGGCACAAGTGGCAGGCATTTCATTTAATCCAATGTTCGGAAAATTTAGGGTGATCGCCCCCTGTCTGGAGACTTCCAGATAGAGGTGGTATCGGCAACCAACGTAGGGACAGGGCATTGGCAGGTTTTCGCAATCTGCACGAGTCTGCGGACGCCAATGGTCAGGTAAGGGGTTAGTTGGGGGTAGAGCCTTGCGAACGTCAATTTCGTAGAGGATAGTCTTGAGTCCCTTCGCCCCCATGCATGGGACTATACCGATGTGAACATATCCATGACATCATCGGTTGGCGTGGAGTCCAAATTCTTGAGGGGTATCCTTTGGCCTTCCGTAAGGTGTTCTGGCATTAGAACTAGAGTCCCTTGATTAGCCACTACAGGGATACCGTCTCCTTCTTTGGCGCACTGTGGGGTGGCCAGAAAGCCGGTGATCTTGAATGCTTTGGTGTAGTCATTAGCGAGATAAATGGGTTGTGTCCCTTCTAGTGTGGATGTAAATTCCACATGGGTATCGCCATCGGCATCAGATACTCGTCTAGAGAACGAGTAGGGGACATTAGCGTCTGATGGGATGACGTTTTTGGGTGTCTCTGCATCTTCTGGTGAGAAGGTTCGATTGGCCACTTGCTTTTTAAGAGTGGCTCGGACAGGCTCCGACAGTATACTTTCGTCCCCTTTTGCGTCTGTCCAAGCCTGGACTTCTGGTGGAAGAGTTGCACTCTCAAATCGCAGCATCCAATGACCATTAGACACCCAGTCTTTGAAGATGAAAACCCTTCCGTTTAGCATGCGATAAGATATCTTGGTTCTCGCCATTGAACTACCCCTGTTTACGTTCAAACCGCCATTTGTTTTCAGTCACCATCTTTGCCATGTACTCAGTCAGGCTCAGAAGCATACCACCGACCTTGATCTTACCTCTGTCTGTATGGTCCTTGCAGAGCCGTTTGTACCGCGGCACATTGAACCAAAAGGCTTCCTTCTTGCAGCCTTTGACGCCACAGGTGGGCTTGAAGCCTTTGCTCCACCTTTCCAGGTGTCCATGCTTGCACACCGGACAGGTGCCGTCCCTCAGTCCATAGGACATGCACACGATAGTACCGCATCCTTCACAGACAGTAGTCTCACATGGTTTGCCCCCGAGACTCCATTTCCCACAATGGGGGCAATTCGAGGGCTGCGTCATAGGTCTGCCCCTCGTGCAATACCTTGGAACCATTCAGTCCATTCGTCAAGGACGAAGCCATTCCCGGTCAGGTCGATAAAGTGGTTTTGACTGATACGGGATCTCTTGATCCAGATGTCCGTTTCCATCTTGGCGAATTCTCCACTGGCCCGGAATTTGATTTGGGACTCCGGTCTCATTGGACTCCCAAGGGTCACGAGAAAACCACTCTCTGAGTCTTTGCTGATAACGTGCATCCACGGAAGAACCTTCTTTTTCATAGGGTGTCGCCCCCCCACTGTTACACCTATACTACCCTATTTGCGAAGAACCTAACAAGAATCATTGGATGTCATCCTTGTCGGTGGGGTCCGAATAGAGACGGGGGAATACGGCATGGAGTAATTTGCGTGCTGCCATCCCCATGTGCCTTTCGTAACAAGTGGGGCATACAAGGTCAGAATTTCTCCCTACGGGACGTAAGTTGCCTTCAGCGGGACATCTGGCACATTTCCCCCAGGATGGTTTGACAGGTTCTTGATGTTGTACCCGCATCCTACTGGGCTTTGGTGGTTTTCTCATTTGGACACCTTGGAGAATTTCACATTTCGTAGATATCGCTCGTAGTGGATCCGTCCCTTTGGAAGCCCATATCTAACTGAAAGGGCTGTAGCCGTTTCTGTAGCTAATTCGGTATCTGAAATGATAGAGGCCCCTCTGGAAGTGGGCCTTGAACAGGCGGGATTGCAAGCGTGAATCCCACGTCTGCGCCTCTGAATAGAGGCCGCACGATCTGAGACACCCATCTGGGCACCTACTTCTCGATCAGAGACATGACCGAATAAATGGGCGGCTTCCTGCCAGTTTCGTTGCTCTTTGGGCCTACTTAGGCCCCGTCGTTTACGTTCCAGGTAAACCTTAGTGGTGTCCTTCCCACCTAATTCTCTGAGGATGTTGTAGGCTTCGGGGGTGACTAGAATGGCGTCTGGAACATCTTCCAGCAGTCTCTTCCGCCAAGGGACTGTATGCCCAAGTGCTTTCCGTTGGTGTTCAGTGACTGTGGATTCAGTGACTCTCAGTTCTTTGGCGATGTCATGGTAGTCCTGACTCAGGTTTACTCTTGACCAGTCTACTCTCTCAGGGAGTGGGATACCATATCTCTGAGATATCTGGGTTACTGCTTGTCTTGATCGGCCTGTACGTTTGCCCACTTCTGTTAGGGTCATCCCCTGAGAGATTAGTATTCGTATCTCGTTTATCTTCTCGGCCGTTAGAGCAAAGGGGCATTCCTTGTGTCGGATGTATCTGCGAGTCACTTCAATGCCCCCCTGTCAGATGGGCCCCATAGATTTGCGCCCTTCAGGTACTACACCTACTACTCTACCTTGAGGGGTTCTAACAGGAAAAACCTATCTATGATATCGTTATTCTGACTATCACAGCAGTTACTATAGCACATATGGAGGTATCCCTGTGGAAAAGCAACTCTATAACCAGTTAGTGAAACTAGCACATGATAAGCCTGAGACTCGGAAGCACTTGACCCCGCTGTTGAAGAAGCATGCCGCATTCAGCGTACCTTTTGCATCGACCTACTCAGGTAAAATTGCTCTGATCCTTGCGGCTATTTGTAATGGTTCAATTACCACCAGTGCCGACTTCGTGAGTGCCATTAAAGCACTGCGTTTAGCAGCTATGGGGCTCCAAGAGCAGCTGGAGAATGATTTCGGAGATTCACCTAGGGATAGAGAAGAAATCGCCGGTGTAGTTCAGCAGTTCAAGGAAGACCTCAAGAAGAAGCTCAAGCCGGTCCTGTAGATCGCTTTATCCACTCAGCCAAATCTTCTGGATGGATCCCCCACAAGTTTGGGTCTGGCGGTTCTAGATTGTAGCATGGATCAACAGGCATAGATTCCGGTTCTGCATCCACCATCTCAGGGCAAGGTACATCTAGCCGTTCGGCAGTCAGCCGTACCATCTTGGGATCGATATCCCCCAGTAGGACATTCCGATTAGTAGAGACAGCAGCTGTTCCTGTGCTCCCTGAGCCACAGAAGGGGTCCACTATCAAATCGCCTTCATCCGATGATGCTATGATAGCCCGTTGCAATACTGGAACTGGCTTTTCAGTTGGATGCGTCAAAGACTTGGATGGTACTCGTGGGAAAGGCCATACGTTGGGATACCTATGCCCACGGATGGTGTGCCGTCCCTTAGTGAGCATCATCAGGATTTCGTATTGGTACCCAAAGTTACCAGTCAGATCACCTGCACTCCAGTTGTCTTTGACCCAAATGATGGCGTTCTTCAACTTCAATGGAGGCGGGATCTGTTGAACCCAAAGGGGATACACGTCCCAGCGGCAGAACAGGTAGATAACCCCGCCTTCTTTCAAGGGCTGTGCTGCTACATTCAGAAAGGAGCCTATCTGGAAATTCCAATCTCTAGCTACAGGTGCGTGGGGGTTCTTGTCCTTGTAGTGCCCTGAGTGATAGGCAATACCATAAGGCGGATCGGTTAGGATAATTTGGGCTGATCCTGGCGCTAATGATCGCAGGAGTTGAGTGGCTTCCTGTTGCCGGATTTCTACTTGAGTCATTCGTTAGTCCCAAAGGTATCCATGAAGGATGTATCAGCGTCATCCGGCTCTTTTAGAGCGGGTTCCCCACTGATGCGTCTGATTGCCATTTCCAGGTAGGTTGGATTCAAGTCAATACCAATGTAGTTCCTTCCTAGTTGCAGAGCCTTGTAGCCCGTTGTACCGCTTCCTGAAAAGGGGTCTAGGATAGTGCAGTGGGTAGGAGTGTTGTTAGGGCAACCACAGGAAGGTTGCCAGCCAGTCATCTGCTGTAGGTATCGTTCTCCGGGTTGAGTTCTTTCACCACCTAGCCTGGCTACTGTTTTGCCTTTATCAAAGCGACTCCCGCAGGCACGTTCATCTACAGCATCAGTTCGCTGTAGTACCCGTACCCATGGGGCTCCACAAATAGGGCAGCACCCTTTCTCTGATGACCCTGTTTTGATAAGACGTTCTACTAGTGTGGTGGGCCATGTTGCAAAGTGGCTGCCTGGATAGGGTTGGGTCGGAATTGACCAAACGGATCTTAAATTGCGTCCGTCCCCTGTGTTGATCCACGGGATAGATTCTCCACGAGCAGTCCCCACACGTTGATTCTCACCGGACTCATATTTCCTACGGTCTTTACACCCGGATTTGTCTCTAGTGGCATTCTCTCTAACAGCCATGTGGTCGTAGTAATACCTAGCACTCTTGGTCAGTAGGAACAGGTATTCATGTGATTGAGTTGGTCTATCAATCACGGGTTCCGGAAGGGCATTCGGTTTTTCCCAGCATACGCAAGAGCGCAACCACCAACCATCATCTTGCAAGGCAAACGCTGCTCTCCATGGAATACCGATCAAGTCCTTGGGTTTGAGTCCAATATCAGAAGCATCTTTACCAGCCCAAAGTTGAGTGGCTTTCTGCCCTGATTCATCTCCTTTGCCATCTCTACATTCCCAATGCCCATGTCCCCGAGCCTGTGCAAAGCAATCCCCTAGATTGAGCCAGAGCACTCCATCAGATCGCAGTACCCGTTTGACTTCACGGAAAATCTGCACAAGATGCTGTATGAACATCTGTGGGGTTGGTTCCAAACCCAAATGCCCCTTCCATGCACCGCATTTATGGCAAGTCGCCATTCCATCTGTCCTGTATTGCTTTGTTCCAATCGGGTCATTGTCCAGTCCAGGAGCCAACGTTTTCGGACCATTGGCGGATATCAAGGTCGAGCCAAGGTCTATCCGCCCGTTGGTTGATCCTTTCCTGGTGACAGACGTATCAAACCATTCGTGGTCACAGGTTAGATCACCACCCCATACAACGGGTTCTGTGCCGTAGTCCCTTAAGCCCCAATAAGGTGGGCTGGTTGCCGCACAATGCACAGAGTTGTCTGGCAGTATCCGTAACCCGGAGATTACGTCTATCCCATAGTACAGACGTGCCTCAGGACGATTGTCGTGGAAACCGGGTCGTAGGATGACAGGTTCCATACTAAGTGGTCGGCCCGCCTTCCTGTGTGAATCGTTCAATGACCTCAGCAGGTGTCCACAAGGAAAGGATGCCTTCAAAGCCAAGGGGTAGAACAGCCCGGATAGTGTACTCACGGAATGCCTTCTCTTGACAGGTAAATTTCTTGGATACGATAACAACTCTGGCACTATCCCCCTCGGGGTAAACCTCTACCGTATCAGTGGGGAAGTAGGGACGTAGCGCATTTTGGATCTGCTCTGGGGTCATTAGCATGGATGAATCACTCCGGGTTAAAGGTTTCCGTTCAACCAACTATTGTCGGCCCTGGTCGCGAGTCCCCGTACTTCATTTTCAAGTTGTGCGATGCGCTTCTTGCGGGTAAGTCTACTGAAAAGGAATCTACCTATAACCTGTATGGCAACCGCTATGGGTAGACCAAAACCCAGCCACCACATTGCAATGGGTATCCGAACCTTTCCCCTCCAAACTAAAAGGAGAACGACGAGCCATCCGGCGAGACAGACTAGAGTATCCGGCAGGTTTTTCCATCGGCGTGGTACCCATAAGTGAAGGAACCCGCCCTCCACTTTAATGTCATCTACAGGATACCGCTTCCCATCGTATTGCGCTTCACCCAATCTGAGGTACCCCAACCCCTCTCTTAGGAGTCCCTTCCTCGTTATATCTTCCGTGCTAGTCAATTTCACCCACATGGCTTTTCAACCGCTCCTTACCAGCAGCAATCTACTATACTCCATTTTTGCGGCTATCCCCTGTGGTATAGTGTGCAGTGGAGGTGAAAACGATGCTACTCAAGAAAGGCTTCATGGGAGAACCAGTCCGGCTGTTGCAGGGCAAGTTGAATCGGGCAGGATATCCTTGCGGGGTTGCTGACGGCATTTTTGGTGCGATCACAGACCGTGCAGTAAGGGCTTTTCAAGTCGATCATGGCCTATCCGTTGATGGTGTAGTGGGTAACAAGACTCTGGCGATTCTAGATGGTATCCTGGCCGATCTACAGGGTATTGTAGATACGGTGGTGGATACTTTCAAGGAAGTCCGTGCTCTCCCGTCTACACTTCCGGTCACCAACTTTGACAAACGGATATCCGAGTCCATCAAATTGCAGCAGACGTGCGACAACGGACAGGGGTGCAGGTATGGGGGGTGGATCAACCCTTATCTGTTTGACAAACCAGAGTTTGATGTACAGAAGAAGTTCGTGATTCCGCTAGTGGGGAAGATCGTCCCTGGTAACACGCTGGTCAAGCCGTTGCACGGCGGAACCTGTTCCCCTTGGGCATCCCTTATGATGGCTCATATCCTTTGTGCTAACAGCGACTACAACTTCAGGATCGGTCGAAGTGCATTCGATATCGCCAACGCAGACTTCGATCACGTCTTCAAGAACTCCCTGATTCCAGGCTTTGGTGACTACTGCGAAGTTGAAGGCGTTCGCCGTCTCGAAAAGATCCCAATGAACACTCTCTATAAGCATTGGGAGTGGATGCGGAAAGTGAACTTCGTGGAGATGGAACACCACTGCGTTATCGTCCTCAAAGTGGGAGGTAATGGTTTGAACCTTGAAGATCCTGCCAATCCGGGCAAGCCGCTTCAATCGGGCTTGTATCGTTGGGGTGCGGATGGGTACTACCCAAAGAAGGATGTGGATGGGGATGGCACTCCGGAGAAGTACTATAGTGGCACTAAGCAGACGTTCCGGCTGATTGAGCAGGCTGAGGGATTCACTCAGGGGTGGGATTTCTACAGGGTCATGGACGTGGATCCCGTGACATGTAGTCCTGTAGGTGGGCCGTGGAAGGGCAGAGATGCGTGGCCAATCGTGTTGGAATAGTGGGAACCTTACAGTGAGGGGGACGGACAATGTTCACGATTGAAATGGGGCAAGACGGATCTAACAGTACAGTAGCCAAGTTGATTGTAGAGTCAGCCACTAAACCGGATGGGACTGCTCCGGTGATTTTGGCCAGTTTCTCAGACGAGACGATGGTGAGGATCCTGAATGGTGTTCGGGGTGTAGTCTCAAAGTTGATGTGGACGTGCCCTGTGAAGCATGGGCATGGGAATGGCGGTTATGAAGCGGATAACCCCTTTCTTATCAGGTTGTCCCATGATGGGGGTTACAGGGTTGCCAGCGTGGAACTGAATCCTGCTATGGGTGTGAATGTCAACGGGTCCACTATGGTAATGACCACGGTTTCCGGGGAGACGGATGACGGGGTGACAGCCACAGCCCGTAGTGTAGTGTCAGAGGATATCTGGACATGCACACAGGGATATCGGACTACAGAGGAGCATCCTGTTCTCTTGCAGTTAGTACATGTGTTCTCTCCGGCTGATGCTAAGACGGAAGGGGCTTGGGCCTAGGTTTTGCCACTATCTTCCGCTGGGGCTTCGTCTATGTAGGTGATGTCCCATGGCCTTAATAGTGATCCCTGCCGAAAGTTACGAGTCCATTCCGATTGAATCACGGGGAAACCCAATTTCCGCCAAACCCAATGTCGGCCCCGGAGGTTCACGGTGCATCGCTTCCCGCCATCATCAATCCAGCGGCCATACAAACCTTTGAGATGGCATCCGGTTTTCTCACTGAACCGTTGTGCCAATTCGCAGAGTCCTCGTAATCGCCAGTCTGCCCCGTCATACTCGGCAATTAGATATATCCCGGGTCCGGGAATAGGTGGGCATTTCCAAGCGTCAATGTCTTTCAGCTTTGGAAGGTTCACGAAAGGCATGGCACTACTCCTTGGGTTTTGAGTCGCTGTCCGGTGGGTCAATCGGACTAGCGTAGCACATGCAGGCATTTGGTAGTTGTTGCCCGTTTATATCTGATCCTGTAATGTGTCCTATTTTCCCTTCTTGGACCAACTCGGACTGAGTGACCATATCCATGGCATTTTCATCCAGGAAGAAGTCTTGGTAGAATCACCACCAAAGTCAATGATGTCCCCTCGTACTCCTCTTCTCCACCCATGGCTCACCGATTTCCAACTCATTGGCTGGATGCCCGAAAAACTCTCTCCCGGACTCAGCCATACCCCGAAGTATTGCTGCAGCAGTCATCGTGTCTCTGCAGGTGATGGTACCAACTGGCTTTTCTGCCAGTTGGGGGGAGGTCGCCCTGACGTAGACCCCGAATTCTCGCTGTGCCTGTTTGACCGGGATCCGGAGTTCTTTCAAGGTCTCCCTAGCATCCTTCAATGCTTCCTCCGTGAAGGAATTAGAGAAAGCCCTACGGGCGATTGGCGTGTCAAAGCAGCCCAGCAATCCAGTAAGGGCATCCACCAACTTCTGATGCCGGAGGTCGTACTCCTTGACAAACCACGTCTCCTTGATAGGGCAAACTGTGCAGTTGCAAACCTTCCAGTTGCCCTTACAGGTACAATACGTGCATTGATCCCTGGCCCTACTCCTCAACCGACGTGTCGGCTGCTTTCTTCCTACAGGGAATCACAGTCACCTTGATTTCCATGTTTTTCAACTGGGCCATCTGCTTATTGATGGACGCGATCTTTTTGAGCCGAAGTTTCTCGGCGTAAGCCTGAGCTTCCTCAAGGGACAGGTACCAGTCGGGTTTGTGAGTGCTGATTATGTAGTTCCACGAACTCGTGGCATCAAGATAGTTGAACATGGTTGGGCAGCTCCCAGATATCTCCCCATCAACTTCCAGGATACCCTGAGTCAATGCGTACTTCGTGATATAGGCTTTCATCGGTTAGGCTCCTTTATGTCAACATCCTGTACTACTCTAATTTTGCTGTCTCTAACAGAATTTCCCCAAATCGTACCAACCGCTGTTGTCGCACATGAAGGCGTGGCCATCCATGACTACGATGTCGCCCACACTCATGGAAGTGTGCCGAAGTCCAAGCATCTGGACGTTTTGTGCCAGAAGACCGTTAGGAACGGGATCATTGCATCGCGTGAAAGCATCATCCAGATCAACCCCACTCATGTTAAGAACCATGGTGTGGGTGCCAGGAAGATTCTTGGGGTCCGGGAGATCAATCCCCAATTCCTTACAAGACTGTGAACCAAAGCTGAGATCCCGGAAAACTTCGTTGTTCATGTACCAGATTGCCATAGGCGTCATTACCTTTGCCCCCTATCACACTGATACTACCCAACTTACCAAATTCTTAACTGGATTTCATTTCTTTCTGGCTAAGGATTCGATTGCGCTTGCGAGCTGCTGCTTTGGCATCCTTCTCTGTGGGATAGGAATCAGAGCGATAGGTGATAGTGGCCTCGCCGTCTGAGGACCATATCGCTTCGTCAGTCAAGTAGGGTGATTGTTCTACCGTGACCCGATCACTGTGATAGATGGTACCAGTTCCTTGACACGAGGGGCAGGTGAAAGATCGTCTCAGCAGCTTGGACCGGAGCTTCCCTTTCTTGCACACTTTACATGGGATCGTGCCAGGAACGTCTATGAGCATCCAATAGGGTCTACGGACAAACGACCCATCGGACATGACCACTGGATCACGAGTAAAGTCTTTAGGCCAATCCGGGAAACTGTCCGGGAAGAAAGCTTCACCAGGGCGATCCTCGATCGTTGCTCTTATCGAACCTGCATAAGAGACACTAGTCAGGCGGGACTTGATCACCTTGTACCCAACTAATACGCGGCCTGGATTCCCGCCATTGTGATAGTCGTTGCAGGCTGGACACCTTTTGTAGCCCTTAAGCATCCGACCCTCACCGTCACACACATCGCAACGTCTCCAGATAGGAATCCTGACTCGTACTGTGTCTCCCAGTTTGATGGGTGGTTTTAGCCTCACAGTATTCTTACGCATGGCATCATCTCCATCGGAGTGGAATAGCTACGTTCCACATTCTCATACTACTCTGCTACTTGGCTACCTAACGGATTAACTTCTCTGAGCAAGGCCAAAGTTGTTTCAAGCACCTTGTGGACGATCTGGTCCTTCATGGTGCGTCTGTCTGTAACTGGAATGGCCATGTGAACGTGCGTTTGGCAGTCAGCATCCGGCAAGACGGTATAGATGGCGATATTCACGGAGCCTTGGGTAACTCCAGGATTGGCTGGGTCCTCACGGTTGAGAGTCCCCGTAATCCCGATTGCGATCTCTGAGTTGGCTGTCGTTTGCCCGGATCGAGCCATCTCCAGGGCGACATCAGGGGAGTAGACTGTGTGTTTTCGGATTGCATCATCCATGGACCCGAAGTTGCCGTACCCGCTACCAAAGGTACGTTTGGCGTCGTCGGAGTAGGTTACCCACCCGTACTTGAACACTTCACTGGCACCCGGTATATCTGTAATGGCATTGGCCAAAGCCCCGCCTGTGCAGGATTCCACAGTGGCTATCGTCCAGTTGGTCGGTAATCCCCAACCTGGAGGGGCGTAACGAGACATACCTTTCAGGGTGGCTACCAACTTTGCTGCAAGGTCTTGTGTGCTTTCCATGTATTCCTACCATCCCCAAGAGTTCTGTAGACGTCTCAATTCGTACCGGAGCCTATCCTCCTGCCACGAATGCTTTACCTTAGCACACCGGGCAAATCTCCGATTGAGTGTGCTGATTTCCTTCAAGTTGTCCGTGCAGATGCCATCCCATATGTCGAACCATGCCGTATCGTACTTGACTCCCTTATGGGGTTTCCACGTCAGGATGTCCCCCTCTACAATAGTCAGGCGGTCAGGAAACTCTGCCTGAAGGTGGGTTCCAATCAACCGGATGACCTCAGGTGCCAACTCGATTACAGTGACATGGGTGACTTCTGGTTTCTGGAGCATAGCTTTTGTCACCATACCAAGACCCAGACCACCGATCAGACAATGCCCCGCCGCCTTGCGGATGATATCCAGATGATCGAGAATCTCATCCGGAGTATCTGACATGATCAGTGTGTCACCCCGATAGAGCCCCGTGTAGGTTCCAGCGGGTACACCCCGCCCGCCATTAGATGAACAACTGGCCCTCATCTGTTCGTATTCAGCGTCCCTTTTGCTCACGTTGAATTTCTTGACGGACCACACACCGTCCTGCCCCTCCGGGACATTGACCTTAAACTTTTCGAGCCAGTCCATCTCTATTCCCTAGTCTGAGGCTTTCTGCAATTGATGCAGGTACCCATGATTTTGTTCCCGGTGTATCCCATGAAGGAGACTTCCTTGTGGCAACTGCTACATTGCCATTCATCATACGGCTCTACAGGGACATCAATTACTTTGCAGTCGATATTGTGCTGTTCAGTGAAGTAATCGAGATACCCCGGCTGTGCCTTGGTTCCGTTTCCATTCAGTACCCTATGGGTTTCCTCACGAGCGGCCTGTTCGGAACCGTGCCACCCACCATGCCAATCTGCATTGGCACCATAGTAAATGAAGGGCATAAAGCCCCAATTGGGGTGCTTGCGAATTCGGATATAGACCGGCACATGAAATGTGATAGCAACTGATCCGGGCTCCTTGAAAGTAACTCCAAAAGGATTCAGGTCTGTCACATTGGTATCCCAGCCTTCTGAGACTATGGTCACCCGCCCTTGATAGGATTTCACCTCCCTGCACAGGTCATGGAACCACATGGGATTCCTGTTGCAGAATTCGTCCACCCACTGTCTGGGGATGACTGCTAAGCTTTTGGTACCAGCCTGCTCACGAGCGTCCTGAAGCCAATCGTAGTTGGTTGCATTCATGCTTTGTCCTTCTGATGATCCAAGTAGTCGAGGTAATGTAAATCTGCTCGGCACATTTGGGCGGCATATACCAGGCATTCTTTCAAAGTTGCGCCAGTGGGGTAACCAATCCATCGCATCCTGTCATTTTCATCCCGAGGCCACAGCCCGGAGTTGATGGCGTCTAACTCAGCCTGCCTCTCCTTACGGAGTAAAAGCCGATCCTCTTTGATCCCCAAGTTGTAGGCAGCCATCATATCCTCTCTATGCAATCCGCCCAGCAAAGCCGAAGCGGGCACCCATGTGCGCCGGGAGGGACAGAGGGACTATGCTGTACCCGTCGAACCGGAACCCGGCAGCAAGAATGTCCTGTACCTTGCCAAAGCATTTGCGGATGTCTACTACTCCGTATCCCTTGATGTAGTACACGTAGCCTGTGCTGTTGTCGACCATGAACTTACCAGAGTCCCCAAGGTCAACCTTGGTGTACTTCCGACCCGAACGGACATTGACCTTCCAAGATCGTGCATGGATGTTATCGGCATTCTCCTGTCCGAATTGCCGGATGTAGTGTTCGTGTGCCTTCTCCTGCAGGGCATCGGCAAATTCTCTGATCGTGGTTTCCATCGTATCACCCCGTGTTATCACGCTAGTACTACCCGGACTCTGAAATTCCTAACAGGAGAAATCCATGTCCAGCACCAGGGCAGCCCGTTCTACAAGAACCTGCTTCGCCTGTTCCAGTGTCTTGACATTCATGGCGAGGATCTCAGCCACATGTGTCCACTTGGTTTCGTCCCAAAGGTAGACGTGCGCGCTAGACTGGAAAGCATAAGATGTATCCAGGTGGATTTCCACCTTCAGGCGAGTCCAGTTCGATTGGTAACACCCAGAGAGATCAGAGTAATGACCCCTCTCCGACTTCTCCTCCCACAGGGTTTCGATCTTCACACTCGCCGGGCGTAAGGTTTCTGTCTTCATTCGTCAAAGCCTCCCGTTGTCACGTCTATACTACCCTGCTGGTAGAAAATCTAACAAGGAATTCCTGTTAGGATGTGCAACGGTAGAGTAGTAGGGTGTGGAGGTGCAAGTATGAAAATAACGGCGTCACAGATCGGTTGGTTTATCGGAGTACTTGGGGCAGTTTTGGCTTGTTTCGCGAGTATCCTTCTTGACCCGCCCTTTGAAGGCTGGTTCCTAAAGGCACTGGGCACTGGGCATTGCGGGTCTTGGGGCATGGAAGGTAGATACAAGATAGGCAACGAGAAATGATAGACAAGGACTTGGTATTCGGCCTGTGGGATCGGGAAAGAGCTCGGAAAGTCCTGCATCAGTACCTAGAGTGGGCTGAAAAGGACAAATCCCTTTGGGAGATTGTAGAAGCCCTTGCCTTCATGTTGCACGAGCCTGAGAGTGTCAAGGAAAGGCCCCGACCAAAGCCCGTTCTGTTGGGACGCCTATCTGCAACTTATTGTGGGAATTGGATTCCAGTCACCGAGGCGCTGCCACCGGAGAACGTCTCAATTCTCGTTCTACTTCGAGGGGACCCTTGCCCTGCTTATGGATGGCTTAACTTCTCCGCTGGCAATATGGACAATCCCTATTTTGTGGTACCCCAAGCGGGATCGTCAAAATATAGAGGGCTCGACACACTGGAGACGTTTGAGGTCACTCATTGGTTTTCTCCTGGAACTGATGGGCTTCCCCTCCGGCCGAAACACCCACGGGATACTGCTCTGTGGGGCCTGTCCTACAAGGGGTGGGTACGGCTGAAGGAGAAAGGCCCACGAGAAGCGTGCTTTGAAGTTGGTAGTGGAGTAGGAATCACCCTGAATAGCCTGACCACAAGTGCAGACCTAATCCCACTATTGGGAACAGCATACAAAATGGTGGTGTTGTGGTCGATTGCAGAGCAGAAGTGGTTAGGAAACTTGGCTAAGCCCTGCTCTTTTGTGGAAGGGAAGGAAGACGCTATTATTCTAGACGTGAGACAGGTGTGGGAGAAGACTCGTGGCCCTGAATGGGATGAGAATCCTTTGATACTCTATCCGGCATCCTAGGTTGCAACGGTCTCTATGAGACGGAAAAGCCACTAGATCACAAGTTTCGAGTGTGGTGGAAAAGCGTAAGCGCTTGGGGTCTTTACTTTCCCTTACGAATCCAACCATCAGGACCTAGATTCCACTCGGGGTCTTCCGGTAGATACTGTGGGGTGAGAATCGGGGGCCAGATCCAGTGGGTTACCTCGCCAATCCGCCGTTGTGCCAAGGTGCGCTTGTCGTCAGGTTCGGAAGGCACCACAAAGAAGGGTGTCTTAGTCTCATCGACTTTCAGGAATGCGTCCATGGGATAGAGGCACTCTGATCTGATAACTGATACGAGTGTCTCCAAGGCGGGTAGCGCCTTACACACTGGAATCCACTTGTATTGGTGCCTGTCGTATGCTAGGCACTCCATCATCGAATATGTCAGGACTTCAGGGTACGGTGAGTCAATAGGGGTCCCGACAGAGGTGGGATTAGAAGAGTGGCATACATCAGGAGACGGTTTTGCGTCGGGGTGACCATCCAGCAACGCATCAAATTCCTTGACCAGTTCCTCTCCCGGTCGCTTCCTGTTTTCTATCGCCGGTTGTATGGCATCCTGTATGGATTCGACGTATGCCTCCAGTTCTTTGATCCGCTTCTTTAGCGTCTTGACCCGATTGGGTTCTGCGAGTGCCTCGCATTCAGGCCACTTCAAAAGATGCGTCTTGAGCCAGTTGCCACCTTGAGCAGCTTGGTCACAGTCAGCCAGACTTTTGCCATAGGTAGCCACACAGGTTGACCCGGTTTTGGCCCACCAGCCCAAGATTATGACCTGATCGCATCCGTACTGCTTGGCAAGGTTTTCCGCCCCCTCTATGGGTATCCTAGGCAGTTTCTTTGGCATCTTTGGATATCTCCTTAGTGAGATACTTGTGGGCAAGGTCTAGATAAGCAATGTCAGATACGACGACTGCACCACAATGGACGCAAGTTAGTTCTAACCGTTCAGGTTTGTACCGTAAGAACATCGTGTAGAGAGGTTTGGTGCAGCATCGTTCTCCCATCAACTCGACCACAAGGCGTTTGATTGTGGGCATAGGCTCCTACTCCAATTCCTTCCAAGAGGTTAGAACCCTTCTAGCCAGATCCGCATCATCATCGTTACAGTGGGATGCGCTTCGGGCGATAGCCCGGAGTGTGGCCCTGTAATGCTCGGCCTTCTTTGTGACCACCCCAAGTTCTTCGGAGACATCAGCCAATTTACGGTAAGCCCTAGCTAGTGCATCGTCCTCGTTGACTACTTTGTCAGTAGTACCCTGTGAGTCCGCACCAAGGCCCAAAGCCACGGTTGCTATACTCCAAACGGCTGGACCTATATGGGAATGCTTTGCAATGTTCCCTAAAGCAGTCAGATAGCGGTCAGCCTTGAGATCGGTTTCTGTGAGTAACATTCTCAAATCGCTATTCCGTTTGTGGGCTACGTCAAGATCTGCTTCAATCTGTTTGATGCGCTCTTCCGAATCAGTCATTTGGCACTCCGGTTGTGGAAATATTGGGCAGGGTCAGCAACACAATCCTTAACAAGTCGCTTGACTGTAGGCATGGTTTTCGTTCCCCCTATACGGGCTGCAGCTTGCCGCCCCCAATCTCTTACCCATGGCTCCCTGGACTATCTGGTCTCCTCAGGGCACTTCCTATTGACTCCTTTGGAGTCCCAAAAGGTGGAGTCGCCAGGCAACATCAGGGGTTCGTCGCTGATACCAATGATCTGCCCGTGAGTCACTCTACCCGTTGTGCCCTGATTTGGGAAGTAAACCCGGACATCAATGTCACCCTTCCCCCGGAAATCAGGCTTGTCAATCACAAGGCACATTTCGGGTGGGACATCATCCCATCGGACTTCAATCCAAGTGCCCGCCTTCACCTTTTTGGCCATAATTTTCTTTGAGAACATCGGTTTACCCCCTCAATTCGTCGATCTTCTTTGATGCCGCACGTTTGCCCAACCACACAGGGCAATCGAAACCCAAATTCTTCAGGAAATTTCTCTGAGCAGGCGTTGCTGTGTGTCGCTTCCAACTCCAGGAAGTTGTATCTCTTATGACCTGCTCTTCTACCTTCCTGAGCCCAAGCAGAGAAAGGGCATCCGCTTTTTCGTTCTGTTCCCGGGGTACCCATTCAAATTCGATAGGGATCCCAATGTCGTTGACCATCTGGCATACCTTGGCGTATAGAACATGCAGATTAGGCGCCTTTACAGCATACTCCCCTGTCATTTGGCGAATGACCAGTTGGCTATCGCCTTTGACTACGATCCTGTCGATCTCTGAGGGCTCCACTGTCACTTTGACGTGCTGTAAAGCAGAGATTAGGGCTATGTACTCAGCCTCATTGTTCGTCATGGGCTGCTGATCCTTAGTGCAGTCGAACTCGGAGACCAGAGTTTTGCCATCCTGTTCAATGAGCCACCCCCATGCACCCAAACCCGGGTTCATAGGCTCAGCCAATCCGTCAGAGTAGATCGTCAGAATACGTTTGGACATTGCTACTCCTACCTCACAGACAAAGGGGCTTGACCCCAGCCTTCATCTCGAAACTTGAAATCACCAGCTCATGCCCATAGATGTTCATGTGCTTGTAGACGTATGTCTTCCTACTCTGGCGTTTCTCACCCAGACAGAACTCATCTATGAGCTCCCTTGACTTATTGGATGACTGTAGAGTCAGGATGAAATCGGCTTTCTTTCGGAGTAAGGCTGCTATAAGGTCCCAATGTCGATCCCCGATGCTGTACTCAAAGAGACTCTCTCCAGGCCATGGGGGGTCGGCCACAATGACAACATCTTTTCCGCCATACCTGTCCAGAGCGGAAGCGAAATCCATACAATGCAGAGGCACACCTTGTAGTGCCTTGGAGGTGGGGGCCAGAATGCGCCGAAGATTATGTGTTGGAACCTTGAAGGTGTTTCCTCGGATCTCTCGCAAAACGGGCTTCACCAAAGCGGAGCCCATCACTAGTCGACTCGCCCAAAAGAGTAATGCAGGGTTGATAGAATTCCTCTGGCCACTGTCTCGGGCTGTACTGTATCTCTTGATGATTTGCTGGGGGGTTAGCAGTCCAACTTGAAGATCGTCTCTGAGGTTCTCGATGTTGACCAAGAGCATGTCGGGTCGGTCCCTCAGCTGCTCCATGAACTGGTAAATGACAGGGTGGATATCGTTCCAGCCTACAATTTCCGCCCCTTTTTGGTGACAAAGGTAGGATAGTTTGGCTGCCCCGCCAAAGAGATCAAATACCTTTCGCCCACTGCAAGCCTCCGCAATGGCGTATCGGGACATTGCACCAGGCCACGGAAACACATATTGGGCAGATTTCTGGTGGGGTTTGCCCACTCGTTGTCTAAGCTTCAAGTAGGATGACAAATATGTCTTGTGGCGAGTGTTGCACGTCGAACACAAGGTTGCAGTTCCGTCTGCGTCTCGCTTTTTTCCACAAGCGGCGCAGTGACCCGCACGAATTCTCTTGTGTTGATATTCCCGCGTTACTGCCTTACAGGCACCACAAGTCAGAGTCGTCCCCGGGATGGGATCCTTTGGGGGTTCTTTGAGTACGGGCTGCAAGCAATGCGAACAAAGCCCCCTAGCCAACCTACTGTACCTGTTCAGACTGTTACGAATATTGATCTCTGATCTGTCCGGGATCAGTCCGGAGTGAAAAAGAGCATTCCCGCCGATACCATTTTTGTGTGCATCAACTATGATGGCCCACTCAGTAGGAGTCCACGGTCTCTGTTTGGTTCCCAAAGTCAGGTTACTCCTGGAATTCAGAGGGTTGAAATTGCCTGATGTTCAAGACACTTTCTCTGCCACCGTAGCAACTGTTCCCACTCTCTGGGTGTGGGGTAGTAATACCCCGGGATAGTCCCGACAACTTCATTGCTCTCGATGGCATCAGAATGACTTACATCCCAAACCATGTCGTGCCATTGGCCTTTACGACGGATTGTCCGACCTTTCTTGTGGAACCCGATGTCTCCGTCTCCGACGCCATAGCCTGAGACCGCTACGTAGACGTCCCCACCTGGGCAAAGCACCATGGCGAAGAGAACATCTCTGGTACTTGCAACGTCTACATGAGAGACAGTAAAGGTGTAGCCGCCTTTTTGGCGTTCCGTGGGGATCCCCCGCTTCAGCTTGATTTTGAATTCTTTGCCTTTCCACAAGAAGGATGGTTCATTCTTGTGCATGATGATGGACAGTCCGTTCCTCTCCCCAATAATGGCATGGTGGGGATGGATCAGGAGCCAGTCAGCGAGTGCATTTTGGTCGTGCCCAAACTTCTTGTAGTATTCCATGAGGACATCGAGTTTGAGTCCGGTTCGGTCAAACCATGGTTGAGAGGCGGGTTTGGGGGATCCCGCAAAGGAGACATCCTCACAGGTGGTATCTCGCTTCCAGTTTTTGAGGACGATCGCCCCACTTCCCGAGTAAGACATTCTAGCACCCTTTCTATGGTAGACGTTCCCCTCTATACGGTTACGGTCAGATCGATCTCCACCTTCTGTGCGTCTACGTTGCACAGGTAGTGGGACGACGGGGGCAGTGTTCCCGGAATCGTGAGGGAACCTTTGCCCGTGAATAACTGGCGGGGGATCCCTCCATTGTTCGTGTCGAACATCGTGATCGTGACTTTGGTGGGTTCGGCCAGCACGAAGACCGGATCGCCCGCTCGAAGTGCCGTACCACTCAGGTGACACAGTGCCTCAAAGGCCGCACGGGGGATGTAGAGCCGCCCGTCGTTGAGACCCGATGCGATGACCTTGTCCCGACCCAACTTGGCCCGGAGAGCCGTGAGTCCCGTGTTGTGGGGAACCGATCCCGGCCCGGTCTGGCTGGCAGGGGTCGTGACTGCCGGATCCGGCGCATCGTCCATGGTCTCTCCCGGCTTGCCATCCATCGGAGGCTTGGGCACGAAAATTTCGAACTCGTGCGAATCCAGAGCGTTCTGGTTGGGACCATACACGAAGACTTCCGTGTTCTCTGGGGTCCGATCCGGGAACTTCCCAACCGTGAACCGGGAAGCCTGGAGCGGGGAGACCGGGCCGAATCCGGTTCCGTCATCCGTGTACTGCGGGAATGCGTTCATCCAGAACATATCCCTCAGAGTCTCACCGACCCGACGAGTAGAGAACCGCAGGTCAGGACGGTGAAGCCTCAGGACTGCCGTGACCTCCCCACTGGAGAAGCACCGTCCCTGTCCGACCCAGAAGGTCAGCAGATCCTTGATCGCTGACTGCCAGTCGGCACTGTTCATGATTGGGGCACCATTCGCTGCATCGTCAACGGGAACAAAATTGGTGGTCATTGGCCACGCCTCCTTTTTAGTTTCAATCCAACCCTTCTCTAAGGAAGGGAACTGTTACATTACTTACTACCCTGATTTTCAAAAGTCTAACAAAGAAAAGTAGCCTAAACGTGTGCAGGCCTACAGGGCTACTTCAACCAAATAGCGGATACGCATCCGCTCCGGCTGGAAACAGACATACTCGTTGTTCTGGAGGCTGTAGCATCTGGACGGGTGGGCATAGACGGTGTCACAACCATTAGGGCACCGATCTCCAATCCCCCATGCTTGAGTCGGATAGAAGAATTTACCGCCCGCCACATCGCACAAGAACATGAAATTGCCCCGATTACGGATACCACCACCTGACCCGTAAACAGATGCGGACGCCCCCACATACTGTGCCGACTTGCCTCTGTCGTCTGCTACGTATACGCCCGACCCGAAGGCGGCGCCCTGGATCTGAACACCAATAAGAGACTTCGGCATTCTGAAATGAGTTGACAGGATGGGGGATACATTGACACTACGTGTCCCATGGATGCCAAGGAATACGTTAGCTTCCCGGGCAAGAGCCCCAATGTCAGTGATGTCGGGTCTGGTGGAAGGCTGGAGTTCCGGTCGGATGTCACCCAGCTGCTGGCCTTTCCTGCTAGCTGCCAGTGCGTTCGTTGCTGCCAGGAAACGGCTATCACGATCAGGGCGTTCCACAGAGAAGACATTGATGACCCGCATACTCCGCACATTGGAGTGCCTATTGCGGGACATCCTCATGTAGGTTTGGGCTACCCATTCACCCAACCCACTGCTAATATCCAGCCACGTCAGGCGTGCACTGAGCATACTATCAGGGTCCACAGACGGAGCTGTGGTCTCCACGTCAAAGGATTCACCCTGCAGGGATGACTCGAATGTGTCTAGATCCTGCTGAAGCCGCAGGATGTTGTCTGTGTTCAGGATGGCTTCCCGTTCGTCCATGCCAGTCCTCGGGATGGGACGGGGAACCAAGGCTGAGACCATTTTCGACAGGTCTCTGAGGTCGATGTCCTTGATCTGTTTTTCTACGTCCGTACCCACAATCTTGATCCGCTGGAGAGCAGCGGGGATCAGATTGTCCCGAACGTTGGTAATGGCATCCATGGTGGGTGACACCCCGGAAGCAGCTGCTAGAGCCTTGGTGTATGTCCGCACACCGCCCACCAGAGCCTGCGCCAGAGCGATCACCTGAGGCTGGAAGGAGCGGAGAGGCTTTACTACAGTCGGAGTCTTAACGTCTTTCTTGCTCTTGGGAGTTGCCAAAGGTGTCACGGGCTTGGGGGCGATACCCGTGGAATCTTTGATCTTGTAGCAGTCGGGGAGGCCCCGTTCTCTGGTTGCCAGACTCTGGACAAGGTAGCCATCCTTACCAGCCTTGGCTGCCCAGACTGTCACACCAGCGATGACCTTCTGCTCCACACGCTTGATGTTCTTGGACTTCAACTGATCGGCAAAGAAGTCCCGTGCATCAGCCTCTCCGTTGCACTGGACGAATTGGTAGTCCTGCCCGTGAAAACCACCTTCCCAGGACCTCCCGGCAAAGATACGTCCCCACTCCAGGTAGACATACCACTGGCCTGTTTTCCGACTCTTGACTACAGCCCCACTGTAATACTTCGCGTTATTGGCTTTGTCCCCATCGACAGTGCCAAACTGATTCACACACGCACAGTCGGCCACACCGACATCTGGGCCAAAGTCACCTTGGTCCTTAGCAGCCCGACCCTGAACTTCGAAATCCTCAGGCCCATGTCCGGCTACCATCTCTTTACGTCCTAGTTTTGTTGCCATTGTTCATACCCCTTCAACGATACACAACTTACCTACCACACCCCTTACTACCCTATTTTTTCCTTTCCTAACAGAAAATCGACTGCAAATGGAGTAAGGTGCCTTCGGATGTGTTGGGGGAGACTTCACATCCCAGAGTTTGGCTTGAAAACCATGTTGTTGCGGTTAACTCAGGTCAAGGGATTAGCCTAAGAGGGAGAGATGATCGTTAGAACCTCAACTGAATCCTGCGAAGCTATTGCCGGTACGGCAATAGCGGGGCAAACATGTGAAAAGTGCTCGTCTAGCTTTACACCTCTGTCAGGATCAGTGGCGAAGATGGAAAAACTTGCTGCTCTTACAGGCATGAAGGCTTTTCCATCCCCCGCCAAGAGAATTCCTGTGATTTCATCCAAAGGCGTCCCTCTTATGCCCGCAAGAAGGCGACGTGTAGAGTTGTGGATCAAGACACGGAAAGCGACCCCGTTCGTAAACGAACTCGGTATCTTCTGTGCCAGACTTGATGTGGAACCATCCGGTTATGCAACCCAACCTGTAGTCATTGGAATCGATCCGGGATCAAAGAAAGAAGGTGTGTCCGTTCTCACAGAACTTACAGACCTGCTGCACATCCAACTAGACGCCAAAACTAAGGTCAAGGAGAAGTTGGGGGGCAGGGCGGCATTGCGCCATGCACGGCGGGGCAGGAATACGCCTTGCCGGGCCAACAGAAGCAATCGTTCTGTGCATTCGGATCGTATCCCGCCATCAACGAAGGCGAGATGGGATTGGAAACTCACTATAGTCAAAGCGTTGATGAAAATCTACCCGGTCTCCAAGGTGGTAGTTGAGGACATCAAAGCAGTCACTAAGAAAGGCCAACGTAAGTGGAACAAGTCTTTCTCGCCCTTGGAGGCAGGAAAGACTTATTTTGCTAATCAAATTAAGGCGTTGGAACTGCCACTAGTCCTAATCGCTGGGTATGAAACGAAAGCTTTGAGGGATGACCTTGGGCTGAAAAAGACTAAAGCTAAGATGGATGAGATTTTTGCTGCACATTGTGTGGACAGTTTTGTCCTGGCCCTTTACGGGCTGGGAATAAAACGACAGCCTACATCGGGGCGCTTATTGTGCATAGCTCCTCTGGATTATAGGAGACGGGCATTGCATTTAGAGGTACCGGCTAAAGGTGGTTTGAGAAGGTCTCATGGTGGTACTAGGTCGATGGGATTTAGGAGGGGTTCTTTGGTGAGGCATCAGAAGTATGGGTTAACGTATGTAGGGGGTTCGTCAAATGAGCGGATAAGTTTACATAGTGTAGAGATAGGGGATCGGCTAGCACAGAATGTGCGCCCGTCCGACTGTAAATTTGTTTCGTACAATGCCATTAGATGGCATTGGGTGAGTTAACTATACGAGTAGCATTTCAAGTGGGGCCACACATGATGAATCCTTTAAGGGCAATCTACTTTGGTAGTGCAGTTGCAATTGGAGCATGTAAAGGTGCTTTGATGGCGTTTCGGATCGTCCGATTGCCGGATTGGATGGGGGGGACGTGCAGCACTTGTGGGCAGCGTTTACGTGTCCGTAGAGAAGAGACGTATAGGGGGATGGCCTTTGTAGAGACTGACTTGAGTCGCCATGCTGATTGTCCCTATTGCGACGAAAGTGTTGAAGTGACTCCGATCTGACAAAACGCCCAGAGATAAGAGGTGAAAAGATGCAGCGAATATCCGATTGGGATTTGCAGGATAGGTACCACGAGGTGAATGCAAAGGTGCGCACCTTTGCACCAGAAGGGAAGAGCTGGCGAGAATTGTTTCTCGACCTCATACTGGATTTACAGGATGAGAGGGAACAGAACACCAAATTATCTCGAAAGTTGGCCGAGATGAATTCTCGTTAGGTTTCCTTTGAGTTGGGTAGTAGAGGGTGTACAACGTGACGGAGGGTTAATCCCTTTGAGAGATACCCTGGCTGCGACTCGCAGATTCTTCAAAAGGTTCTTTCTGGACCAGATGGCCTTGGCTCTGACCCCATCTCTAGGGAAGGCATGGTCATCTGGGGTGCATTTGGTTGTGTTCGATCATACCGATAACCAACTACAGGCAGCCATCGTGATGTTGCCAGGGAAATTGACTACCGAAGAAGTTGTTGACTTGGAGCTTGGTGTCTGGGTTAACGGCACTCCCACATTGACTGGTATCCTCCATTATGACCCCAAGACAACTTGTGTGGGTATCGTCCTGTCGGCTAGGGAGACCCGTGTGTACTGGACAACTCCATGGCGAGATGGTGCGTTTGATTTCTCTCGTTCTGTGGTTTCCAGGTCACCCCGGACATTTCCTGCTTCGGATGTGCCGCCCAATCCATTGAATTGTGCACATCTGTTCCGTGCTTATCCTGTACGTCATGTTAGCGTTCCTTTCGAGAATGATGGGGAGCTGATCGTTGAGTACGCCAATGCAATCAATAGGAACTCGTCTGTGAGTGTCCCATTGTTCCCATCCACAGTTCCATGTAACGAATTGCCCTGTTAGGGATTCCAAAAGTAGAGTCGTGATAGGTGTGTTTTCGGGGGTTTGCGGAGATGGGGTCGCTCATTGGATTAATTCTGGTCCCCCTGATTGTCGGTGGGGCGATGTTTTACTTCTTCAAGTCCACTATCACTTGGAAAGAGTATCTCCTCATGGAGGGCGCTGCCATCCTAATCGCTGTGCTCGGATTCTTCATCGCCCGTTGGGGATCAGCACAGGATACGGAGTACTGGAATGGACGGATCACTAATAAGGATCGGTCGCACATGTCTTGCTGCCATTGCAGTCAGGTGTGCACGGGGCACGATAGTAATGGCAACTGCAATTCTTGGACGGAGGTGTGTTCCCATTCCTATGACCTGATGTGGTCGTTGGATGTATCTACAGGCGATTCCATTACAGTTGACTCCTGTGAGCCACCGTCTGCTAGTGACCCGCTTCTCTGGGCCAAAGCTATTGTAGGAGAACCCGCCTCAGTTGGGCACTCCTACACTAACTACCTTTTGATGGACCCAGATTCCATCCTGAACAAAGACCAGACGTTGAGTGAAGAAGAGGAGAAGGTACTTAGGATACCACCATTCCCCAGCGTTTATGACAGGTACAAGAGGCACCCGGTCATGCACAAGGGGATACCCGAACTTCAAGGGTGGGATCGGCTCTTGAATGAAATGAATGCTGACATAGGCTATTCCAGCCAAGTGGATGTGACCCTGATGGTGACCGACCAGCCTGATGAGTCCTATGCCCTAAAGGTGGAAGGGAAGTGGCTCTACGGCCCTAAGAATAGCGTGAACATCATAGCCGGTACGGACGGTAAGGTCTTGACCTGGGTACGGGTCGTGACCCTGAATCAAGTGGAAGAACTCAAGGTGATCCTGAGAGACAATCTGAAGGGGTGGCCTCTTTCGGATGCCGAAGGTGGTGTCGAAGCCATCCGTCAGGCAATTGAAACTAAGTATACCCGCACTTCCATGGAGGAGTATAGTTACCTCTCTGCTAATGCCACTCCACCCACTTGGGCTTTGATCCTACTGTATCTGTTGGATCTAGCGGTTGTGGTGGGGTTGGGTATATGGTCGCATAAGGAAGATATCTTCGGGGATTCCGGACGGTTCCGGGGTTTCCGTGGATTTGGACGTTCTAACTGGAGGTAGACTAATGAACAGAGTTGGTCTGATTGCTGTAGTATCAGGTGTAGTATTCATTCTGATCATGATCATCAGCATCGTGTCGTGGTATTCCAACGGGGTCTCCTTGCAGGAATCCACGATGGCACAGTATCGTAACAACATGAACTCTTATGATGCCTTCTGGAAGAAAGTGGTGGAAGTCGCTCAGGTACCTGACAAGTATAAGTCCGACTTCAAGGAACTCCTGACCGCTGAAGTAAGTGCCAAGTTTGGCCCCAACGGCTCAGGGGCTATGATGCAGTGGTTCCAAGAACGGGATCTACGGCCTTCAGCCGACATGTACTTGAAGGTGCAGCAGGTCATTGAGTCCGGTCGGAATGACTTCGCTAAGGGCCAGGAATTGCTCTTGGATAAGCAGCGGGCAGTTAGGACACACCGAAAGGGAGTGTGGGGTAAGTTCTGCCTGTTCTTTGCCGACTACCTTGATGATATGGCTGGGGAGTTGGCACCCCCCAAGGATCTAGATGGGGATTTCCACCTGACTGTTCTTGACTACGATATTGTGACTTCCACCCGGACCAAGGAAGCTTTCGCTGCAGGAGAGGATGAGCCCCTCCAGGTGTTCCCTACGTCGCAGCAGGTACCAGTTGGATTCCCAAAGGCAAGTAAAGTCGCCCCCTGATACCTTGTCTATCAGCTCTCTCTAGTGGGTCATTTTTAGTAGACCCAAGAAAGGGAGGCCAAGAGTCATCAATGTCAACACCCCCTCCCCCTTATTGTCCATATTGTGACGCTTCCGTTTGGGTCAAGACCGATGTGCTTCCGTTTGGAACCGTAGAGTACGAGTGCGGAACGGTCATTTCCAAAAAGGATGGAACGACCATCAGGAGAGGTGGTGATTGCGTTCGGATCGGGTCTAGAAGTGTCTTGGCAAGAGATGTGGAGGGGTCAATTTCACGGCTAGTACGCTCATTCGAGAAGATTTGTCTCTCCTGTGAACGAGCCGGGGTATTCGTCGCCCCTGAATCCCGAAAGGAAGTAGTTGACGGACTCCTGGACATTTTTCTAATGGTGAATACGTCCATCTGTGCTAAATATCTGGAGGTCAGAGGACAAGTGGACTACTTGAGGGTCAAAGCAGATACCCTGGAACGTCTCTTGGAAGATACCTTGAAAGAACTGGATTCCCGTAAATGAACCGTTGCCCCCTTTGTAAGAGTCCCATCAAGGAACTGTATGAGAAGCGGTGTAGATTCGAATGCGGGTCGACCTTCGATTCCAGCCGGAAAAAGATGGTGGCCATAGCGGATTCCTGTCGGGAGAGAGAAGCTACGTGGCTACGTTCCCTCTTTCAGGCGTCTCTGGACGAACTACATAAAGCGATTCCTTGTCCCCATAAGGTAGGCTATCCTTGTCAGGGGCCATGCGAGAGTGCTGGGAAGGATGGGTATGCTTGTTGGAAGAAGATTTTAGTCAATCGTGTGCTTTCTCAGCAAAAATCCTGAATTCTCTTGTTAGGGCGTGAAGAAATAGAGTAGTAAATAGCGTGACTAAGGGGGACGGATGAAGATCGTGGTCAATAAGTTTGCAAAAGGCAGGCATCTTCCAGAGAAACCATATTCGCATTTCAACGGAACAGATGAAGAATTGGTAGAGTTGGTGGGTAAGTTCTTCCACCTTGGCTCTCTAGGCTACAAGGAAGGCGTTAGGTCGGTAGGAGTACCCTCGTGGAAGTTCCACACGGCAATCGCTGAAATGCCTTCGGTCATGGTTGGCCAAGATGGTGTGACCAAAGATGCTGAAGCCATCGTAGCCTATCGTTCTAGAGTTCCCAATGAACCACCACGGTTTGGGGTGCCTCAGATTCAGGGGGCCAAGACTCCGGCCAAACGTGTTGAGATCATTCTCTACGCATCCACAGTGCTATTTGAGAACAAAGAGAATGACCTTCCTCCGGAAGAGGGGAATTGGGAGATCATCAGTATTAATGCCAGCCCGACCGATGAAGAAGTCCCACTTCCCATCATGACCTTGCTTTATAACCATTTCCATAGGGAAGGTGACGGAGGCACCAGCACCGGGTGGGATGCAACACGATTTGAACGGGAGATGAAGAAGTCGTTTCGGTTCTGGCAGCACTACGTTATGCTGTCTGGAGTCAAGGGATGATCTCTCACAGTGGACGTCGCAGTCCTGGGTGGTGTCTGTATCCTCCGGTGTGCTGTCAATTGAAAGGAGTCTGACATATGGCCTATCTGGTATCTCGACATTTTGTAACTCAAGTGACAGGTTACAAAGGAAAGTGGTGTTCCGCTTGTCCACAGAGGAACAAATCTTTCTGTGACGTTTGGGGGCCAGAGTTGAAATTGGCAGGGGACGATTATCTGCGCTGCGATCATTGTCTACACTTTGGGGGAATCGGTGAGAATGGTCAGGTTGTGGAGGCAACAAACACAGAAGTGTCCTGGGATGGCACACACATGCGTACTCGTCTGCGCCTCGGGGTGGACGATGCCATGATGGATATTCAGAAGGAAGCACTCAAAGCTGGTGCGCAAACTCCTGTGACTATTGTCGGTGGGAGAGTGACGGACGAAAAAGTTTCCGCTGATAACGAAGAGTGCTTTGACGTCGGGAAAGAATCCGATAATCCTCCTGGTATAGTAGATTAGGGGGTATTCAATGGACCAGAAACCATTTCTTAGGCCAACAGGTTCAGAAGTCCTATCACTCTCATGTGGTGATCCGAATCGACTCCAAGTGTTCTTCATTGGGGTGGGTTCGGCCTTTGCTGAGAAGAACAACCAGACCAACTTCCTGTTGATCAAAGGGAGTACCCACATCTTGGTGGACTTTGGAGCCACGGGTCAAAGGGCACTCAAAGAAACCACAGGGTTGAAGCCTACAGACATCCGATGTTTCTTACCCACTCACAGTCACAGTGATCATATTGGATCCGCAGAATGTCTCGCCTTGATGAACCGATACGTGGGTATGCGCTTCATGAAGCATCCCAAAATTCAGTTGATAGCTACTCCTGAGTATCAGAGGGTCCTATGGGACTACAGCTTGCGGGGCGGGCTAGAGTGGAACGAGAAGGATCAGACTAGTGGACAGCGATTAGGGCTACACGATTTCTTTGATGTAGTTACCCCAACGTGGAAGACCAATCAGCCCAGAGAGATATGGTCTTTTGACTATGGCCCCATTCATATTGATTTGTTCCGTACCAAGCATATCCCTGAAGGATCCGGGGGATGGGCAGATAGCTTTATCTCTTACGGGATGGTGGTGGATGGGAAGGTTTTCATCTCAGCGGATAGCAGGTTTGACCCGGAGTTGATAAGTATGTATCCGGATGTTGAGACCTACTTCCATGACGTGCAGTTCTTCCCCGGAGCCGTCCATGCACCTCTGGATGATCTGAAGACTCTGCCTGATGATGTTAAGAGTCGGATGTTCCTAATGCATTATGCAGACAATTGGGAGCAGCAAAACATCTCCGGCTTTGCCGGGTGGGCCAAGGCGGGGGTAGTCTACGAGTTTACAGTATAGGGAAAGGTGTTAGAGATGGATTGGGACTTCTTGTTATCATCTGGTTTAGTTATCGCACTTGCGATTGTAGGAGTCATTGCGATACTCCGCTACCTGAACAACTACTGCAAGCACCAGTGGACGATTGTTGATACGATGAAAACGCAGCATTTTGGTTGGATCAAACACACGACTATCCTATCCTGCACAGTTTGCGGTAGAATCAGGAAGGTGACAATACGCCATTAGGTGAAAGGAGCGTAAGATGGTTCAGATGTTTGCGACGACAATTATGAAAGGAGCCTATCTTCCGGTCCATGGCGCTATAAATGGGTTCGGAGAGTGGAGTCTGTTTCTTGCTACTGTAGTCGTAGTCATAGTCGTAATCGTTAGCCTACTTATAGGTAGTCTGCTAAGTCTGTTTCAACGGCGCAATGTTAATACCTCCAATGATATCAAGGACCAGCCTGCACCCACCCCAAATGACCCATCCAAGCCCGATGTTTGGAAGTTGGTTATGGCGGATATGGAAGAGCGACGTTAGGTGGGCATCAAAAGGTACGGGACGCCCCTACAGCCGCACAATGGCAGAGATGCCCTCATAGACACTTACCAGGAGATACTTGATTCGGCTGTGTACCTGAGGCAAGCAATTGAGGAAAGGAAATCCCAGGATTGGGTGCAGAAATGATAGATCGATGCCCAACTTGTGGTGAGTCTTGCCTCTTGGGGTTGAAGTCCCACAAGTGCCCTCCCCAATGGCTTTGCTGGGCACCAGACACGCAAGAGGAAGATGACGCCTACAGGATTAGTGCTTCCGATGCTAAATATGCGGCACAGGACTTTGTGGAGAATTACGAGAACCGTGCCTGTGAATACGATGTAGCCGCAGGTAAGGAAGAGATGATTGTCCACGTCAAGAATTCTGAGACCGGAGAGGTCACTATCTATACTGTCTCAGGAGAACTCACCCCTACCTACTATGCCCAATTGAAGGAGCCGAAATGATCTATCGGACTGATACGGATGAATTAAGTTTCATGCTTAAGCCGTCCTCCATAGATGGGGTAGGGGTCTTTGCCATGCACGGCATCAAGAAGAGAACCCATCTGAGGCTCTTCAAAGGGCCGGGAACTAGGAAGGTTCCAGTCAAAGACGTGGAACCCGGTTCAGTTCTCTACGAGTTCCTGGATAGGTACGGGATCAAGGACGGCCCTATCTACTGGGCACCGCACGACTTCTGCAAAATGGATGTGGGCTGGTACATCAATCATTCAAACACACCGAACTCCGAGGGAGACGGCCAGGAAGATACGGAGTATTTCGCACTCCGAGACATTGAAGCCGGAGAAGAGATCACGGTTGACTACAAGACACTCTCACCAGATGAAGCGACCTTGTGCAAGGATCTGAGGTAGTTTGGTCCCCCCGGAAATTTCTGTGAACCTCTACAGATAACCATCAGTCTAGAAAGCTCGCACTTTTCTCTCTATCCAATCTCTCCTTGACAGGGTGAGTCCTGGCTTTTCAAGGGGAGGTTCCATCACCATGGGTTACGCAGAATGGAAGATCGGGGGCAAGTGGTTTATCAGTTCGACTCCCGCTGATAATGACATACCAGTCTACAGTGCTGCTCTGGATCGAGTCATTTGGACTACGGTTCCTGGCCCCATAGGTGACATGACCAAAGCTGAGTATGCCCCATCGGCTGTTTTGGGTTACGTCGATCATGCCTTGGATTCGGATGCTCTGGGGGGAACAGCAGCAGCTGGGTATGCCTTAGTTACTCATGCACCCACACATGTGCTGGGTGGGGCGGATCATGTAGATGCACTATCCATGGGTGCTCGGGACCTTCATGGATTCCCCCTAGATGCCAATCAGCAGCACTATGTCACGCTCTCCTATGATGCCGTTGCCAGACAGGTCACAATAACCCCTTTGGGAGCTTCCTTTGACTACTATGTGAAAGGCAACAAGTTCAATCACGTTGGAGCTGAAATATCGGCGGCTCATGCAGCTGTGACTGCTACCTACTATTTCTCATACAACAGTGCGGGTGTGCTACAGGTTTCTACTACCTATTGGCTACTCCAGGAAGTAACCCCTATTTGTGTTGTCTACTACAATGCTACTTTGGTAGACGGGATAGCATGGTTTGAGTTACATGGCTGGCGACGGGATCCGGCACTTCATAGTTTCCTTCATGCAACATATGGAACTCAGGTGCATAGTGGCTTTCTGCTTTCTGGAGTCACCCTAGATAGTGACGTGGATGCCAACAAGCGTCCAGCCTTTACGTCTGGCGTCGTCATGGATGAGGATATTTACTATCCTGTTGGTGCCCTTTTGGCTGGAAACTACACAATCCTCTCAAGAACGGGGGCCGCAGGGGACTGGACTTGGGTAGAAGGTAATGTTGACCCCTATTTGGTGGGGGCGTCATATATCCGATACAATCAGTTTACAGGTGGAGCATGGCAACTGACAGAATTGACTTCGGGCCAATTTGTCAACTATTATGTGTTTGTCATGTCGACCCTGGAAGTTCCTCACAGGATTATTGTCGTACCTGGACAAGCTGTCCATACGAGTCAATCAGCGGCGGAAGCAGAAACAGTATCGGGTCTCCAGTGGGGCACTCCCCTGCCTTTCCCTGAGATAGCTCCCGTTTATCAGATCACTTTTCGGGGACATACCAGTTACGTATCCTCTGGTAAATGTGTGATCAAGGCATATGTTCGACTGATCACTTCCAAGGCTCAACTCACAGCATCCATACAGATACCATCCCCAGGTATCAGTGTAATCGGCACATATACTCCAGTGACTGTAGTATCAACATCTGGGGCTGGCTATACGGGAGCTTTGGTCTGGCGATTGGTTTTGCCACAGAAGTCCTATTGGGACTTTGTGAATTACGACTACAAGCTAGTAGTGAATGCTTTCAAGAATGCTGGGGCAGCAAATGGAAGCTGTCAGCTCTATTGGTATAATGGGGGTGGGTGGTCTGCGTTGCCCTCATCTGAGATCACGACAATAAGCGTGACCCACCAGCAATTCTATTCCGGAGTCCTCGATTTAACAGCCGTCACCGACGCTGCCACTGTTGTCTGGGCACTAGATCTAAAGAGTGATGGAGCCAATGCCCTGAATCTCCATGCGGCGGCTGTCATTGGGTTCCCTAAATAGGTGCTCCAACAATGGAAAGTCTCATCAGGAATCTGTTAGCCAATGACTCAAGGTACGACCAAGATTGTACGGGGATTCCACGTCAGGATTCTAAGTTGGTCCCCCTTCTTCTGGCCGTCTATGATGCTTTAACCGAGATTCAGAAGAAAGTCGTGAAAGGAAAGTGGGAAGCACTGGCAAAACAGTAAGAACCCGAAAATAAGGTATAGTTCCCTAGAACAACTTGGGGGCTTTTTTACCCACATGACTGGACCAGCAACCTTTTGGCGTACAGTAGATGTTCCCTGGGGGCCTTTCTCCAATTTCTTCAAGGTATCCTTTACCATAGGCGGGAAGATGTGGCCCACCGTGGAGCATTACTATCAGGCTCAAAAGTTCCATGGCACCCTGGTAGAGGAGTGGATTCGAGTTGCTAAAACCCCCAAAGAAGCTGCTACGATGGGTCGGAGTAAGATGTACACCATCAGGGTTGATTGGGATTCTGTCCGGGAGTCTGTCATGCTGACAGCCCTGAGAGCCAAGTTCGGGCAGAATATAGCCCTTATGGAACTTTTGTCCTTATCAGGAAACCGGGAAATCATTGAAGCATCCCCATACGATTCCTATTGGGGATGGGGTAGAGACAAGATGGGTCTGAATAGACTTGGCAAATTGCTCATGGCGGTCAGAGAGGAATTGCGAACAACGAGGGGGATAAAAGATGAGACCGGAACATAGCTTGCTAGTAGATGCGACACGCCAGAACATGGAGAGGTTAAATGAGGCACATTGCGAGTCTCGGAAGCAATGCATCGTTTGGGGCGTAGTGGCGATGTTGCTGGTAGTTTGGTGTATAGTGGCTCCTTGGTGTGGTGTCGAGTGGAATACCCCACCGTGGTGCTTGGCAGTCGGCGGATGTGCCATTGGTTGGTGTGCAAATGGATATTTCTTGCACTCGTTCATGTCCCTTTATGCCCGATGGCAACTTGTGCGGTTGATTAATGAGAGCGATTCCGTATTAGATGTGCCTAAATCAGAGTAGTATATCTGGCGGGTCTTTGAATAGGGGGAGGTTAAAAATGTCTTTGGCAGATTCCATAAGAGTAGGCATTCTCGTGGTGTTCCTGATTCTAGGTGCTTTTCTTTTCGCAAGTGTCAGGCCTACATGGGAAGATATTCGAGTTCGCACTGTCGACATCGAGACAAATACGAGGGCAACTCGACATTCAACTGCAAATGCTCCAGAACTCTTGGACAGCATTGACTCCCGCTTGAAATCTCTCAATCAGAAGGTGGGTGACTGGACGTATCGAGTCGATACGGACTATGCCAAAGTTGTTGAAGAAGTTGAAGCTCTGAACCCTGCTTATCTCCGGTGGGCGTATATTCAAAGGGATATCCCTGCTGGCCGATTGATGGGTGACCTCTCAGACTATGGGGAAAACGGCTGGAAAGCTATCTCTTTGACTGCTCGTGGAGAAACGGACCCTGATTGCATGGACGACTGGGATATCCCACAGTATCCTGGAGACGAGAGTTGCCTCTATTACACGGTTCTGTTTGAGAAGGTGTATAGGGACATTGGAGACACGTCGGTCACTGATCCGGGCTACCTCCCATTGAGTTATGTTGCGATCGGTGTATCGTCCTCCATAAAATAATTTGTTGTTAGAGAGCCAACCTACCGGGTAGTAGGGGGTGTGGAGGTGGATGATGAAAGCAGATGATTTCGGTGACCGTATGAAGTTGTACGAAGGGGCTGAAAGTAGCCGACGTCTGATGCCCCTCCTTCCCATCATGGCCCGACTGGACGGCAGGAGTTTCCATTCCTTCTGCCGTGGACTGAACCGACCCTTCGATGAACGATTCAAGAGCCTAATGGTGTCTGTTACCAAGTTTCTGGTGGAGGAAACCAATGCTGTCGTGGGATACCGACAGTCTGATGAGATCAGCTTGTGCTGGTACAGCGACAACATCAAGAGTCAGGTTTTCTTTGATGGACGCATCCAGAAGATGTGTTCTATCCTGGCGGCACTGGCAACCGCGGATTTCAACCGAAAGATCCCCCACTACTTACCTGACAAGATGCATCAGATGCCTGTGTTCGATTGCAGGGTGTGGTCAGTGCCCACACTGATTGAAGCCGCCAATGTCTTTCTGTGGCGGGAGCAGGATGCTGCCCGTAACAGTATCCAAGCTGCTGGGCAGGCAGTATTCTCACACAAGCAGCTCATGCACAAGGATACCAAGGAGATTCAAGAGATGCTGTTCCAAGAGAAGGGCATCAACTGGAGCGACTATCCCGCTTGGGCCAAACGGGGGGCATGGATTCGGCGGGTTACGGTACAGAGGCCGTTTACGGCGTCCGAGATCGGGAAACTTCCGGCCAAACACGCAGCTAGGAAGGATCCCAACCTGGTCGTAGAACGCCATGAAGTCCAGGAATTGGATATGCCTAAGTTTGGTGCTGTGGCAAATCGGGTCGGAGTCCTGATCTATGGGGAAGCTCCCATTGTCATAATTCCCGATCCTCAGGCAACACAATGTACGGAGGCGTAGGGTGGACTCTCGGACTAGGACCCTCTTGTTCCTGAGAAACTGGGGTCCAGGGTATGGGGGTCTCAGGACGGCTAGTCTTGCCAGATATGTGTTTGGCAGGTTCACTACCATTCCGGCTAAGAAAACCAAGTACAATCTTCCCATGGCGGCTCTCCTGACAAGACTCATGAAAGAAGGGCTCGTGGACTACTACTATCCTCGTCCGAACGATGATTACTATCCCCGTCATTGGATTCTGACAAAGAAAGGCAAAGAGGTTGCTGAAACACTCTCCAAAGTAGAGGAGTCCATACCATGTCCCTGAAAGGGAAGATCCGAATAGGATCAAGTTTGATTCGAGCCAATGTCAATCTCCATCAGCGAATGACCTCCGATAGGTTAGATAACATCTCGTTTGCCAAGTGGACCGTTCTCAGATTGACAGAAACAGGATTTTGGGCAGATCCTGGGGAGAAGTCTGATCTTTGGCTACTCCATATGGCACAGGAATTGGATAGAGGCACACCAATCCGTAGCTTTGGGCAGTGGTACTCATATAGGACTCGACGGTTCTCCTTGACTCAAACAGAAGCCTTAGAATCCCTCTTTCACCGGACTCGACGTTGGATGGCTTATGAACAAACCCGATGGGAAAGAGCACGATCCGTCTTTCGAGTTGTTTCCAATGCATTTGGGCAGACTGATAAAGAAATAGAGCAGGCACTAGATGAAATCGCCAAAGGCGCCATTTTTGCTTTTTTCAGATTCAGTCCAGACTAGAACTTTTCTGTTAGGAACCCATCGATTTGGGTAGTATAGAGGGGAGGGGCAATAATTGGACAGCAAACCATTCCTATTCCTAGATATTGACGGGGTACTGAATAGCTCCAGGTCAGCAAAGCAGTTTGGCACTTTTGCTACCTTTGATCCTGTTTGTGTCAATGCCCTGAACAGGGTACTCAAAATAACAGAAGCACAAGTTGTCATTTCATCGGTGTGGCGTTTCAACCGCACTGCAGCCGATCTCACAAAGGAACTATTCCGTCAGAACATCCGATTGCCCGGAGAGGTCAAGTACACCCCCGATTTCAGGCGTGACATTCCCCGTGACGAAGAGATCGGAGCCTTCTTAGCACGCTATCCTGCTAAGATGCCTTATGTGATTCTAGACGATAACACAGACATGGGTGATTTGCTTCCCCACTTAGTCAAGACAGATTCCAATATAGGGCTGACTGAAGAGAACGCGGATCGTGCAATTGAGATGCTCTTATGTATTGAGCATGTTTACAGCCCCCACATTTGCCCCATTTGCGGGAGGGACTTCACGGAAGCGGATCGTACCCTCGATGTACCAGATTGCCAATTGCACATCTCAGCCCATATTCATGAGTCTCTTGCTGCTCTTTTGGCTAAACTGGGGGCCACAATTGATCACCCAAGCGGGAACCTGAATTGGGTTCGAGGACGCTACAGGGCATATGAAGGCCAACTAGTCATTACCCAAAAGTGGCTGGCTGCCATGAAGAAGTTGGGACGCTAAACATGCGGATAGATCCACTTACCTACGAGGAGGAAGCCCAGTGTCTCCACGAGATACAGCGACGATGGCCAGAGTTCCTTATCGTGGACACTTACCCGTTGGAGGAATCCCGCTTCGCAATGGAATCCTGGGAGTTCCAGGGGAATAAAGGTGTCCGGATTATTGCGGTTTTCCAGATAGGGCATACGACCCGGACCATAAAGTGGTTTGCTCTCGTCATGAAGAAAACACGCATGCAGTGGTTCTCAGGAAGGTACCCGGAACGGTACAGCGATGTAGTCAGGTATCGGCAGTCGAAGGGAATTATTGGCCCTGCTGTAAAGAGTACAGAGACCCTCTGTAAATCGTCCGATTGTGATGGCACTTTGATACGAGATGATAGTGGAAAGGAACCCCTGGTTATCTGTGCCTTGTGTGGGGATAGGCATCAACTGCTGATGAAGGAAAAGGAATAGGAATAGGTCCAATGGCCAAAAAGCAGACAGAGATATGCAAATGGAAATTGACATCTGAGTCAGACCCACGATGGAATGGAACGGGGGAAACAACTGAAGATCCCTTCCTATGGCCCCCAGAAGTCTTGGCGCATCTGCGGTTTTGCCGAGAGAAGTACGGTCCCCACAAAGAAAGCATGTGTTTAGAGATTCGTGATGGAGATGCTGGTTATGGCAAGTACTGTACTTCGGATACACCGGAGGAAGTTGACGCCATCCTTGCAGAACAAAGGCCTGTCCCGCCTTTGAAACTTGTCAAGACATTGGGGATACTGGAGTTACAGACGATTCTGGAGACTGACTATTATCGGCAGGGGCCATCCTTTAGGGCTGCTGGGGATCGTCTCCATAACCTAGCTATGAAATTGCCAAAGATGGGGTACTTCAATACCCATAGCAAAAATGAAGCACTCTCTTGGGTTCCGCCAGACCCAATGTCAGAAGCAGAGCGGGTGGCATGTATCTGGTACTTGAGGGCAGGTAAACCGGGGGTGTATTGGAAGGGTTGGGCATCTTGCAGGATTTGTGGGAAGCGCCTTGGAGATGCCTGCAATGTAACGCCAGATTCCAAATGGCTATACCCTGCTCAATGGGAGCACTACATCAAGGAACACGGTCTCCGACCTCCTGAAACGGATATCATTCAGGATGCATTGCTTTGGGCTATGAAAGAGAATCTCATAGTGATGATGAACAGGCATGAATACACGCCCCGTTATTTGGAGAATCTACAGGTTCACGACATAGAGTCCAGAATCACTGGTGCATTCTATGTCGTCGTGCCCGGAGTGGATTTGGAAAAAGCGGAGCCAATTGGAACTAAATGAGAAGTGGACAACAGAGGGGGTTAGGACATGACATTGAAAGAATTGGGTCTCATAAAGTGGTCGGATGTGGAGTTCGTTACACAGGAAGACGAAACGGGTGTGTTCATAACACTCGTCAAAGTCGCTGGAGTCAATCTTTTTGCTGGGATTGGGGTCAACCCTCAAGCATCAGTCCAGTCGGCTGCCCATGGGGCAGTGGAGACCGTCCAGCAGGCTTTCAGCAGTCACATGGAAAAGATGTTCGGGGGGCCGGAAGATGACGATGACTGTGAGTGCCCCGACTGCTCTCGTCATAACTAATGACCACTTTTGTGGTGGGTCTGACTTCGAATCTCGTACCCCCAACCCCATATGGGGTTGCCAAAAAAGTTTGGAAGATTCATGTTAGCTTGACTATATTTAGGGTAGTAGATTGTGTGGAAGAAAGTGCTTGACAAGTTCCAAGCACGATGGTAAGAGTGACAATGATAGTTGCCCCTGTGTGAGCAGGGATGAACCTGAAACAGCAGTTGGAGTTGAAGTGTCATTGAGCGCAACGACGATTATGGGATCCGTGGGTTTCCGGGGCTTGTGCCCGGAGACCATTCTTGCGGCCAATTACCGCGGGAAGGATCAAAGGGTGCGCCCCTACCATCTGCCAGAACCCTGGCAGCGGATGCGGTCGCACCCGGAATCGGATTTGCTCTTTGACAACCAGCCGAAACAAAGCTTCTGGAAGTAGACCTACAATTTCAAGACAATCGGGGATGTAGCTTAGCGGAAGAGCAAAGGCCCTTTAAGCCTTAGGTCGTTGGTCCAAATCCAACCATCCTCACTCAGCACAATTCAGGTGCCTACGGTACAGAAGCCACGGATTGGTTGGTTACAGGACGCTCTTTGAAAAGATCATGGGACGATAGCTCAATTGGATTAGAGCAGGCGGCTCTTAACCGTCAGGTTGGAGGTTCAAGTCCTCTTCGTCCCACCTTGGCTAGACTCTTTCTCCCCTGAGATTTGGACGGGGAGGGACGGTGCGAAACAGGCATCAGGAGTCAACCGATCTTTGACAACCGAAGTACAATCGTATGCCTGACCAGCAACCCATCTGGTCAGAGCGTACATTGCATTGTGAATTTCCGGGGGATAGAAGATGGAGGACGCAAGGCCATTGTGCCATGCGGGGTCTCGCAAGGGTGGCTGATGCCATCCGGTGCAGTTTCGAGTACTGCCTATCCTCTGCCAAACGTTTTCCTGTTAGTCATTGCTACATCAGAGTAGTAAGAAGGTGTGGAGGTGGTGGACACATGAGAATCTTACGCATCCAGATAACCGATGTACCGGAGGGATATGATGGGCAGTACCCGTGGAACAATGGCGAAAAGGTACTCCTTCTAGGCGAGATACAGAATATGCCGGGTCATGTGGCCGTTGCCACTAAGGATGGTAAGGTCCACTGGGGATACCACCCTGAGAACTTCCGGGATCCCACTCAAGAGGAGTTGTAAGCCATGCACGACAATAGCTCGGAACCGTGGGCAACCAAAGCCTGCTTCTTCACTTGTCTAGCTATCTTCCTTGGTACAATCGTCCTGATGTTTGTACCCTTCAGGGATATGAACCTAGCGACAGAGGTTTTCTCCAAAGTGTATATAGGTGTCCACGGTATCCTAGGGGGATTGAGTGGGATGAGTTCAACCATTGATGCCTTTGGCACTGAGGATGCACCATGCCAGAACGAATAGCCATCTATCCCGGATCCTTTGACCCTATCACTAACGGACATGTAGATATCATCCGGCGTGGTCTGGAAGTCATAGACAGGGTGATCATTGCCCCTGCCTGTAATGGGCAGAAGAAATCCTTGTTCACGCTAGATGAACGTGCAGGTATCATCAAGTCGGTGTTTGATGATGAGCCTAGGGTGTCTGTGCGCCCCTTTAGCGGATTGCTGGTGGACTTCGTTAGGGCAGTCGGCACCAAACTGGTCCTCCGGGGGTTGCGGGCCGTCAGTGATTTTGAGTATGAATTTCAGATGACCCTGATGAATAGGCGTTTGGCTCCTGGTATTGAATTCATCTACCTCATGACCGATCGGGATATGCTTTACGTCAGTTCTTCGGCTGTTAGAGAACTAGCACAGCATCACGGTAGGGTCGAGTTGTTTGTGCCACCCCAAGTGGTGGGACCACTGAAGGCCAAGTACAGGGAGGACGAACGTGGCTACCAAAACGGCTAAGATGAGATTCAAGATAGAGATTAAGGTCAAAGCAATCGAGATATTCCACTATGGAAAGAGTGACACAGACAAAGTCAGGCTCGTTGTCAGCCTACCCGGTACTTTTGGTACCACTAACCTGCTCATGGATTTCCATACTCTTGGGGGAGAAGGTCGGAAATATGCTCTCAAGCACCTGAAGGTGCCAGAGAGCATGATTCAGATGTTTGATCTGCCAGGTAGGGGTTTGTATGATGTGTAGAGGTGCCGAGTGAAGGTTAAGGACCTATCCGACGAACAGATCGTGCCCGGCATGAAATTCCGGAATCCCAAGAATGGCCATGTGAGTGAAGTCATATCCGTGAACCCAAAAGACAGTGAGTTTTCAGTTGATCTGAAGCACCCTAATGGCAAAGAGAGTTGGGGAGTGTTCATCTTGTGGATTGGCGAGTGGGAAGTTGTTGATTGTCCCTGTAGCTCAGAGGATTAGAGTGCCCCTCTCCTAAAGGGGAAGCCGGTGGTTCAAATCCACTCAGGGACGCTGAATGATGTGGAGGACAAGGGCAATGAGTGATATCCGATGGGACGAGACAGACGATGGCCCAGACATGGAGATAGCGAATCTTGAAGTGGCAAAGAATCCTCTGCCAGCAGGAAACCTACAGCACCTACCCTTCCCTGAGTGTGCATCCAAGTGTGCTACGGTAGAGTACTTGGGTGCAGGGGAATGTGATTTTGTCTGCCCCTTCAAGTTTGATAAGGATGGGCATTCTTTGGAGGTTAAGCCCTGATGCAGATCAAGGTTACAGAAGCCATCGAGCCATTTGAAATCAGCCTTAATGATACACCCCTATTCCTTGCTGGTGGCATCACTGGATGTCCGGATTGGCAGAAGGAAGCCATAGAAAGACTCCGTGGTTTTACAGCGGATGCAGAGTGGACAGATTCCTGTATCCACATCTTGAATCCACGTAGAGCCAACTTCCCTATCCATGACCCGAAGGCGGCAGATGGCCAAATTGAGTGGGAGCAGAAAGCATTGTGTGAGGCTGATGTTATTTCGTTCTGGTTCTGCAAGGAAACCATCCAACCCATTGTGCTATTTGAGTTGGGCCGGTACGTTACTCTGGCAGAATGGCACAATGAGTGTGCATATCCCCCGAATTTTGGGCCGAGGGCGAATCTTCCGCTCAGACGTAAGGCTGTCTGCATTGGGATTGAACCAGGATACCCTAGGACTAGGGACGTGGAGATGCAGATGTATCTGATAGACCCGGCTTTACCAATCGTCCGGTCATTAGATGCACTGATGACGAACACATGGAATCAGTGTCTGGGGCTATAGCTCAATTGGGAGAGCGCGGGCTTTGCAAGCCTGAGGTTGCCCGTTCGATCCGGGTTAGCTCCACTGTTTGTTGATGGTTTGTGTTCTCGGGGATGGCGGAACTGGTAGACGCAATAGCCTTTTGGAGCTATCTAAAAAGCAACCTGTTTGCTCACTCGGGAGCCTGCAAAGGTTCCTAATCGGGCTAAACACACAAGCAAATTCTGGGTTCAAGTCCCAGTCCCCCGGCCGAGATTGAAGCATGTGGCGTCATAGCTAAGGTGGTAAAGCACCGGACTGCAAATTCGGCATTGCCCCGGTTCAAATCCGGGTGACGCCTCCAGTTGGAAATGGGATGAAACAACAAAAGGTGCCGTGATGATGAAAAGCGGAGACTTCGGGGATCTGGATCAGCTATTTGATGCCATGGGCAGATATGGTGCAGGGCACGATGATTGGATTATAGACTCCCTAGAGGATAAAGAGAATTTCCGAATAGGTTTCCGATGTCGGGATACCGGGAAGGAGTGGTGGCTTCATGTGCCAACTTTAAATCGGATGCACAAAGCCAAGCGTCTTCGTGCAAATCAATCGTGACATTTACGGGCGATTAGTCTAATTGGAGAGGACACAGGATTACGAATCCTGGAATACAGATCCGAGTTCTGTATCGCCCGCTATCGGAGTGTAGCTCAGCCTGGTAGAGCTTCTGAGTCGGGCTCAGATGGCCGGTGGTTCAAATCCACTCACTCCGACTACGGAGAGTCCATGGGGGTCTGAATTTTGGGAAAAGGCTACACACCTACCCCAAAGTGACGGTCTGTGTAGAGACCACCCCCATGGCCTCCGTGTTGGATAGTTTCGGAGCGTAGCTCAGTTGGTAGAGCAAACGGTTGATAACCGTTAGGTCGGCAGTTCGACTCTGCCCGTTCCGACTGTTGCAGGATGGGAATGTGGTCTAGCGGTTCTGGACATCAGGTTTTCAACCTGAGAGTGCGGTTTCGACTACCGCCATTCCCACCATAGCAGGATAGCACAGTTGGTAGTGCGGCAGACCCATATTCTGCGTCAGTCGGGGGTTCAATTCCCTCTCCTGCTACTGTTTTAGCGATGGGTGTGTGGCCCAATTGGTTAGGGCAACGGACTGTAGGAAAATGCAGCTTGTTGGGGTAACCCAGCATGACAAACCGGGAGAATTCAAGGAAGCCTAAACCCACCTCTACGGGTGGGCATGGTGACCCTGAGCCGAACCAACCGAATTGGTTTTAGTGTGTAGGTTGGAAGGTGCAGAGACTAGGGGATGAGCAGAGCCAAAGCAATAAGCCCCGTCAGCCCCCGGCATCCTAGCAGATTAGGATGATGAGATAGTCCACGTCCCAAGGAAACTTGGGGGCACGGGTAATCCGTAGGTTGGAGGTTCAATTCCTCCCACACCCGCTCTGTTAGGATCCTGCTGTGCCGGGTAGTATGCCTGTGGAGGTGATTCGCATGGCATTTCTAGCAACACTCAAGAGTTCCGTCATCCATCGGTACAAGGATGAATTCAATTGCCCTTGTTGTGGGAAGCGTGTTTCTCTGGGGGATACTCGCTTCTACGATGAAGAGTGGGAGATGGCATGGTGTTCCATGGAGTGTGCTGGTAAGGATCGGGCGTATCTGGATGGGTGGGTCATGAATAAGCCCTGCCCGGATTGTGGTGCTCCAGTAGTGGAACATACTGGCACTGGCTCCGCTAGGAAGTATGCCTGTGGATTGATGCGAACCCACGAAGGTCGCTTCTGGGGTGATTGTGCAGGGAGTGACCAGAAAAGTAGTTGAAGATGGTGAGTGTCGCCTAGTGGTAGGGCAAAGGGCTGTGGTCCCTTCTATCGTCGGTTCGATCCCGATCACTCACCCTTCCTTTCCGTGCTCATGGGGGTGTACGCTTCTGGTGAGGCGGTTGGCTTGTCACGCCAATGAGGCGAGTCCGATTCTCGTCACTCCCGCTATGTCTGTGGTATAGTCGATGTATGGGGGTGCTACCATGCTCTATTACTTCCACCCAGACAATCTTGGCTATGACACACCGGACAACAACCTACTGGCATCTGAAGAGCCAATTGCTCCTAAGCATGAACGCCGGATCATAGGTTGGAGAACCATCATTGATCCGAACACGTTGGAAGTCAAGAGAGTGCCAATCAGGACTCCTATCTTATAGCGGTGTCGCCAAGTGGTAAGGCAACCGGCTCTGGACCGGTCACTACGGAGGTTCGAATCCTCCCACCGCTGCCTAGTAGAATATCTGAGAGGTTTGCAGGAGTGCGCTAGCGGATTATGCTGATGGCATGATAAAGATGGGTCCCAGCCGGGTCTGTCCGTTCAGCAATGACATAGACTTTGCCAGGGGGGATTTCTTTGTTCCGTATAATAGACGCTCCCCATATCGACCCCATGATTCCTTTCCGGAGTCTCACAACCCGATCTTCCATCCTGAAATGATTGCCATGGAGCTGTCTAAGGTCGCTGTACTCCTTGTACCCCATAAGGACCACGGCCACCCTGAGGCCGGTATCCAGCTCCACACCCTCAAACGCATCCGCTAAGGGATTCTTTCCTAAAGGTGCTATCCCGGGATGTACACGGAGGGGTTCTTCCAGGGTTTTGGTGCGCAGCTTTGTCAGGAAATCCATAGCCTGCTCAAAGGCCACCTCTGCGGATTCAGGTGCTATTGCGTTTTCGGGCACCCCCATTTCTTTGAAGTGCCTTTTGAGCACCCCGGTAAGTTCCCGCACCTGTACAGTAAGCCGATCAATAGCCGGTCCTACACTGTAATCAGTCATCACAATACCTCAAAGTTGTTAAACATACCACCGGGAGACACTATACCACGGTGAATCCGTTTTTGTCCCTGTAGCTCAGTCGGATCAGAGCGACAGTTTCCGGAACTGTAGGGCGCAAGTTCAAGTCTTGCCAGGGACACCTTTTGAGTCTAATCGGGATGTAGGGCAGCCAGGTAGCCCACGAGATTGGGGTTTCGGTGTCGCTGGTTCGAGGATCCAATCACCCCGACCGTTTTCTCCTGTTACCTCTATAGGGCAGTAGAGTAGTATGTGTCCGTGAACAGGGCACTCTTGCGTCTGTTCCTGACACGAAAGGAGCCGATACCTATGGAAGTACCCATTTTCGTGACTACACACGCTCTAAGGCGTTACAGAGAGCATCATCCGGGGGCCGCTGAGGGCGACGTTAGGTATGCAGTTTGCACTGCTACTGAGGTGGACTACCAAACGGTCATGCCTCTATGTGGTCGTTCTAGCGAACATGGTGGGGTGTACCTGCTTACAGCTGATAGGAAAGGCATCTTTGTCAAAGAGGGTAGTGGGACTCTGGTCACATATCTGAGATTGGGTTTGCAGCAGCAAGAGTTCTGTCATAAGTTTTGGCCAACAGGGGAGCCTGTTTCGGATCCGACCCCTGTGACGCCTATCAAACCCGTGTTCAAAGAATTGGATGAGAGCCTACCAGAGATGAATGTAACCCCAACTGTCAAAGGTGGCCCCAGGGCAGCGTTCAAGATCTGGGCGGGGAAGGAACTGTGGGGGCTGGAAAATTGCCAGTTTGCCCAACTCAAGTGGGTGGGGGTTGAAGCCCCACAAGAACGACTGGACATCATAGGATTCATGTTGGAAGTCCCTGCTGATGAAGTCACTTATGGTAAGATGGTTTGGCGGGTTGAGGACGTAGAGTATATCTTGGAAGGAAGATGTGGGTTCCTAGTGACAAAGAAGCAATTGGATGCGCCCAATAAGCCTCTCTAGCTTAGGTGGTCTAAGCGCCGGTCTGAAGAATCGGAGATCCACGTTCAACTCGTGGGGGAGGCACCACGGAGAGGTCGTCTAGAGGTCTAGGGCATCTGCTTGGAAAGCAGACGTGGGTCACACCACCGGGGGTCCGAATCTCCCCCTCTCCGCTATGCGAGGATGGCGAAACTGGTAGCCGCGCAAGATTCAGGTTCTTGTGGGAGTTGCTTCCCGTGGGGATTCGAGTTCCTCTCCTCGCACTTTTTCTTGTTAGACTTTTCGTGAGTCGGGTAGTGTAGGATGTAAGAGCAACGATGCTCTTTGATAAGTCGCAGGAGACGGATGCTTGAACGAGCGGTTTGAATCCGCCCCCCGTAGCACGTAAGGGGTACAAGCAGCCTATTACTGTACAGGTTGCGATACTTGTATGGGGTAGTTGGATGGATGCAACTGTTGTGATCCTCTTACGGGAGGGGAATGGTTACTAACACCATCTGGCGAAATCTCACCTATTCAGTGGTGCAAGAGACAGGAGCCGGATTTGCTTGCGGCTCGGGCTTGATCGGTTGTGGGATGTCCATGCCAGGAACCTGCCTCACCTTATGAAGTGCGGGAGGTGGGGTGCCCTTCGGGGAGCTTGGATTACACATGGATGTTCCTAGAAGCACTGATCAAAGGAGTGGGATCGTGGGTGGGGGTTCCATTCCAACATCTGATTATGGGGGTTTTGGAGTTGGACGCAAAGGTGAATTGGGGAGTTGTGTACGGGGCCAAAACGGGTTTCAATCTCCCTGATGGCAGGAGGGTGGCCATGTATCGGAAGGGGCAGAAAGTACGGTGGTATGACATTTCTACGGGAGAACAGGTTGGGCCAGAGTAGAGCAATGTGGCCCCGGCTGTGGCTTATGCCATGGCACATGGGTGGGGGCAGTTTTAGAGTACAACAGATTCGGCATCACTCTGATGTGGGGTGGTGGGTTGCTGTGGGCTGTATCTCGGGAATCGCTTACTTTGGAATCTAGGCTGCCATTGCGTAAGTCACCCCGGACGGACCCCATGCCATGGATAGGTGCCTGTGCCTGGACGAAAGCACTACCACATCATTCGGGAAGGCGGTAGAGTTGGAGGGCTACGTTTGACTGTAAATCAAATCCCGAAAGGGCTAGGATGTTCGAATCATCCCCTTCCCACCAGTATTTTGTGCCAGAGATTACCCTAATGGGGTAGCCTAGGGTGTAACTTGATGGGGGGTCTGAATGATCAGAGCCAAACGTTTGAAAGAACTTCTGTCCAAGATTCCGGACAATGCCTATGTCTGGGCATATGAGGGGGAGGTCTGTGGGATCGTTTGCTGCTCCAAGAAGAATTCATATTGGAAAGGGGCCAAACAGTGGTTCATCAGTGCCAGTGGGGGTGACCAGATCGACATGGACACACAAGGATTTGAGGAGTAACCTTTGGAGGTGCAGCCGGTGGGCACGGCGGTCGGTCTCCAAAACCGACGTCTAAGCGAGTCCGATTCTCGCCACCTCTGCTTGACAATTTGTGGATACGGAAAGATGGGTGAGCGGCTAAAACCACCGGATTGCTAATCCGACGTAGGGGCAACCCTACCGGGGGTTCGAATCCCCCTCTTTCCGCTCTGGGGGCGTGGTGGAATCTGGTAGACACGCAGGTTTAAGGTACCTGTGCCGCAAGGTGTGTTGGTTCAAATCCAATCGCCCCCACTTTTGTTGTTTGGTTTCAATATGGGTCTGTAACTCAACTAGGGAGAGTGCCAGTCCTACAAACTGGAAGTTGCCAGTCCGATCCTGGCCAGACCCACTTGTTGCATAGTTTCCGTATCTTGCCTACTAGAGTGTGACGTTCATGGAGGTAGATCACCACATGCCCACTCTACGTAAGTCCATCATCAAACTAGCCCACCTTGATCCCGCTCTCCGGCGATATCTTGTGCCGTTACTTAGGATGGCTGCTGACAAGTCGCCTACTGAAGAAGGTGCTAAAAGCCTCTTTGAGGCGTACAAGAAAGAACATCCTGCCACCAAAAAGGTCGTGCGGGACTTCTATGAACCGTCTGGCACTACCAAAGATGATACGTCCCCCCACGGGATGCCAGCTAAGGTACAACCCCTATTCAGAGGCCATGCGGATTTACCGGACGACGTCAGACAGTCTGTTTCCGATGCTGACAAACTGTTTGCTGCCGCCAAGGAAGCACATGAAGACCAGTTGGATATGCTGGACCGGGGCAAAGGACTAGACAAGGCTCTTGGGGCCAAAATGGTCAGGATTGATAAGGAGGATCCAGAACCGGACTACTCAGCCATCAAAGGCACGGTTATTGTCATTGGCCCGATGAAGACCAAAGAACGTTCCAAGGAGAAGGTGGAGATTTCCTGTGGCGGGAACTGGTCATGCCTGAAAGACATTGTACGGTCCAGTGTGGCTGTGGATCACTACAAGGATCTTGCCAGAGTGGTGACGGAGTTGCAGAAGTCCGGGATCAAATTAGCCAGAAAGCCAAAGGATCGGTTCGTTTCCCCCACAGGTGCAGGATACAGGGACGTGCTACTCAACGTGACCTACTCCAACGGTCATATCGGGGAACTTCAACTCCACGTGAAACCTATGCTAACTGCCAAGATACAGGGCCATAGGTTTTATGAGAAAGTGCGTTCGATTGAGGAGAAGGCAGAAAAGGCAGGTGGGGAGACCATATCCAAGGAAGAGATGGCTATCGTAGAGGATGCTAATCGGGAAATGATGGCACTCTATGATAAGGCTTGGAAGAAGGCGTTTGGGGGTAGTAACGAGGGGAAAACAGCAGCCGGGAAAACCAAGCATTTTGAGTACGATGGGAACCCCGCTGAGTGGACGTGGGGTAAATTCCCTGTAATGCGTGTGGGTAACAAGAAGGTCACAGTCTACGATATCGAGAAGTTCTTCCGGGAAGCATCGCCTATCAGTGAGTCCCAGTTCAAGAAGTCATAAGCGGGTTTGGTCTAGAGGCTGGGCCTCAGGCTTCCAACCTGAAGAGAGGAGTTCAAGTCTCCTAACCCGCTCCATGTTCATATCACTCCTACGCTGCAGTAGTACAATTGGTAGTACTCCGGATTCGTAATCCGGCAACGGGAGTCCGACCCTCCCCTGCAGCTCTTTTCGTGTATAGCCCCGTAGTCTAATGGTTTATGACACTGCCCTCTCAAGGCAGAGATTGCCAGTTCAACTCTGGTCGGGGCTACATGTTAGGTTGGGTCAGAATAGAGTAGTATGTTGTTGTGGAGGTGTACTGGGAATGGACAAGAATAAGAAGACAGGCTCAAGGAAGTCGGGTACACGATCCGGGAATGTTGTGGGCTGTGCAGCAATGGCACCTTTGCTTCCCCACAAACCCCGTGGGGAACGTGCGGTGTTCACCAGTACACCCACTTGAAGCATAGCGGGACGGATCGCCAGATGAGCGTCAATCGCTACGGCAGGTGCAGGAAGGGCCTTGTCCCGGATGTAATCAAGATCACGGACCTTGGCAAATTCGGGCAGTTCGTCAAAACAGGGATGGATTAGGCACGAATGGAGTATAGATAAAGGAGCTACAATGGTTAGTCCCGTCAACTACTACCGCTGTGAGTTCTGCGGACATGAGTTCAAGGATGAGAACACTGCTGTGCAGTGTGAGCGTTGGTGTCGGACACTTAAACGGTCTGGACGGAATGCTATTAGTGAGAGTGGAGGTGCTATCCATAGACTCCAAGAAGCCGTTGATGTCCCCAAAGGGAAAGTCCTAGCCTGGAGGGTCAAGTCACTATGCGGTAAAGTGATGGGCACGGAGTTCGGGTTTGGGGGCTTACTCTCTAGGGATCACCTCACGGATGATCCCGTAACCTGTAAGACGTGCCTGAAAATGATGCGGAAACAGGGGGAGATATGAGAGTCAAGGAATTGATTGCAAAACTTCAGGAGATCGATCCTGATTTTGAAGTGGTCATGCAGCGGCCAGATGGTGAAATAGTTTATGACATTGAGGGACTAGAGACAGGGACGTATGAAAGGGCTACCGGGGACTATTGCCCCAATAACGGAATAGCACCTGATATCCTAAATGCTGTGGCGATTCGGACGACTTCAGATTAGGGGCATGACACAATGTGGAAGAAATTGGTCTGGATACCTGCTTGGTCTATCACTTTCATGATGATCCCCATTCTGCCCAAAACCCACCCGTGGAAGGGTCGGTACCTTTCGCTGCAGAGTTGGGCTGATAAGGGAACCCCAGATGCAAAGATTCTGAGCCTTATGATCTGGGCTACAGGAGTACCAGCGATTGTGGTGGGTTTGTGGTTTCTGTTGCGGATGTAGCGCAATGGTAGCGTGTCTGGCTGCCAGCCAGAGTGTTGCGGGTTCAAATCCCGCCATCCGCTCTATGGTTTCTAACGGAGGTAGCACCCCATGACCGATGATCCCACCAAGTTGGAAAAGGACGCAGCCATGTTAGCGGATGATGACATGGCAACGGTGTTTCCCCCTGGGAAGGTAATGAGGACGATTTCTTTGCCTGATGGGACCACCTTCAAAGTGGGTGAACCTGAGCCTGTGGGGAAGATCCCGTCTAGAACTGAGATGACAGTCCTACCTGCTGACCCTGATACCAAACCTGTAGGCTGGGCTGTCCATATGCGGAATGGAGGGCCGGTCCTCCTTGCCCCAAAGGGACTAGTAATTCAGGAGACCCTAGATCAGTCTGTTAGCAAGGATGGGAAGCAACTGGATTTGTCGGATGAGCAGAGCAAAGCTATCGCTGAGGTCATCGACAACGAAGAGACATACCAGATCACGTCCATTAATGGCATCCAGATAGGCGATCTGCTTTTGGTCCCTACCCTTTTTGGGTATGCCCTTGCAAACGTAACTGAGGTAAGGGCCAAAGAGAGGAAGGCATGGGCAAGGAGTTCAAGTTGCGCCTTCCCTCTGGAATTTGGTGGTCCCGACTGGGATTGCTGGTGGTGCGGCCTCAGTATGAATCTGAAGGGAATCAAAAAGATGGAAATCAGCCGATAAGGAGATACCCGTATGGACAGAGAGTCCCCAAAGGTAGTAACACCGTCCACGATGGACATAGAGAACTTTGGTCACCCGGACAAACCAAAGGAAGCCCCCAAGTGGATGTGCTACGAGCAGATAGGAGCCGAGGTAGTGTTGGCCCCAGAGGGGCTGACATTTGAAGCCTTAGACGCTATCAACGCCAAGTACCGAGTAGGGGGCGCTAAGAAGTGTCTTCACGAAGATGCAGGAAACACGAAAACACCTGTAGATGACACCCGTACTGAGCCAGAAATAGCTATGTACGAGCGTCTAGCTAACACAGGAAAGTACCGGATCAAGACCCTGAACGGTATCAAGGTCGGGGATATGGTACTAGCCCCTTCCTTATTTGGCTACTGTCTGGCTGAAGTAGGTAGCGTGACGCCGGAGACGAAAGAGGCTTACGCAACTACAGGACCAGACGGGACTGGATTCATGCTCCACTTTGGGGGAGATGACCGGAATTGTTGGTGGTGTGCTAGTTCCATCAATCTACGGGCGCTCAAAAGGCTGAAAATCTTCTCCGAAGATCACGAAGACTCTAAACCTGTGTTAGATTCCAAGAAAGTAGAGTAGTAAAGAGTGGTAGCATCTTTGGAGGTCGACCACAATGCCAACTCCTATCAATCCACGGGACATCACGATCCTGTGCCTCCGATACGGTATTCCGCTCCTACAGGACGGTCAGGGTCGAGCACCTGTAATGAGCCTGGAAGAAATCGGTGAGAAGGTGTTCCTCTCCAGAGAGCGAGTACGGCAGATTCTTGCTCGGATGGAATACAGGCTCAGGAAGGCAACCAAGGAAAAGTTGAGCCTGTATTGTGAGAAACCTATCCAGCCTGATGCTGATCCATACCCAACTGAGGGAGAGTCGGATATGGGGCATGCCTGTAGCCTACAAGTCAGCAACCTTGATTTGTCTATCCGTACAGAGCATGTGCTGCATGCTGCTCGGATCCATTGGGTAGGTGAGATAGTCCAACTCAGTGAAATTGACTTGATCAAGTTGAAGGGGCTTGGCCGAAAATCCATCAAAGAGATCAAACAAGTGTTGGAGCAGTTGAACCTGCATTTGAGCATGCGGTTAGAGGGATGGGAACCAGGTTCTGTCCTTGTGACGGAACTGGTTGATTGAACATAGCACGAATTGGTTGAAAACTTCCCTGTATGGGGAGCCATTGAGATGTGACGGAATCGACGGATTAGTAGGGTATAGTGAGACTTGAACCCGGTGGCTTCTCATGCACTTAGCGGGGCCAGGAAGCCACCGGGTTAGATAAATGTGGGGGCCAACTATGGATGACCGTGACCTGTATCTTCCAACCTATCGTTTTCAACCCAAACAGACGGACGACTTGCGTCCTGATTGCCTTCCATACATTGGAAAGATCGTCCATGTCAGGTCATGGCACGAGAACATTGCGATGGGGGGATAAGTACCCGGACGATGATACCGTGGGGTTAGTAGTAGAGTTCATGGCCGATATCCCGAAGTCGGAATTGGTACCACACATCCATGAAGATGAGGACCAGCCTCCGATTGACAGCGATGACAAATGAGGAGGTAGCACTAATGACGGATCTCTCGGACACCTTGAAGTCCCTATCATCCATCAAACCTATCCAATTGAGTCTTGATTACTTGGACCTTGATCACTTGTACTTCATCATGTGGGATCCCAATTCTCCTATTGAATGGTCAAACCAAACGGGAGGAACTGCCTGCTTCTACCCGCAAATACGGGGAACACTCATCCCTTTGCCCCCTAGTTGGATCCATTATAGTGGAGATGACCCCCTTATAGATTACTGTGGTGCCTACTATGCCTCAAGGGTACAGGAGTTTCTGTCGGGGCGAAGCCAGCAGTTGCAGGACATGTTTGAACCAATACCAGATGATGAACTTGCCGAGTACTTCCCTGTAGGAGTAGACCTAGCAGAAGCTTGGGTTCCGGTTAGAGTTAGGGCAGAACTCCCGGAGGGGACGGATACCCGTTTTGGCATCAGAGGCACTTTTGGTGGCCTTGAAGGCAGAGTCGGAGTCCTGACATACCTGAACTCGGATTGACAGGAGCATCCAACAGAATGGCACTCGACTTAAATAATAGTTACTTGGAGTATAGACACCCGTCACTCCAAGCTCCCAGGACAGCAGGGACTATACACTCCTGCCCCAAAACGATCTAACTCGACCGGCCAATAAAAGCCCGTCCGGTTCAATCGCTTCAGCCGCTCCTTCTTGCCTATCGGCTTCAGGTCCAACCTAATGTTCACGGAAGCATTCAAATCTGCATCAGCAGTAAAACCGCATTTGCCGCACTTGAATTGCTTTCCCTTTCGATTAGATCTACGAGTCCAACCACAAACGGAGCACCTTTGACTTGTATAGGCTGGTGAAACCTCAGAAAGCAGAACATCCGCCTCTTCGGCTTTCATCCCCAACCTGTCAAAAATCTCCCGGTACACAAAATGACTCAACTTCCTTGAAACTCTCTTACGCAACCTGAGATTCCTGATACCCTCAATCCTAAGCTCCCGGATACCGTGGAAGTCTACTTGATTAATCGACCAGTTTATGAAGTTAGTGCGATGAGTTTGCGCCCTATGAAATGCCCCCGAGTCCTTCGTCTTTCTTGAGAGTTTGTCACTGATCTTGTCAAGACTCCAGCCATGGGCGTCCTCTGATACTTGATGAAAACTACCATCGCTATACGAAACAGAAATGCAAGACTTGACCCCGATGTCAAGTCCCGCAATCATCTCTTTCGGAACTTCCTGAGGATGGGGTTCCTGAGGTTCCTTGTCCTTGAACTCAAACATCAGGGTTATGTTCTTGGCTGTGATCCGGGCTCCTGGAGCCATGATACCGCCCTTATCAATGAGTTTCTGGATGTGCTTGGTTTTCTTGAACGGGAGCACTAGCTTCTTTTTGTCACCAACTGATGTGATAGTAATCCATGAATCAAATGCTACCGTCTCCGGAGTGAAATCAAATCGGATGAAGCGGCGGTCCAGTTCCATAGGAACCAGACTGCCGTCGAGAGTTGGCTTGGAGGTCACTGCAGCATTGCAGAGTCGTTCGAGTTTTCGGGCTTGTTTGAGTTTGCCTTGGGTTTTGAGTTTAGCGATTAGGAAGAGGCGTTTTTTCTGCTTGGCCTGTGTCCCACGGACGATGGCGGAAGCTTGTTTTGCGGCACATTGGATCATCCGAGCGGAGAGCCATGTTTGCTGTTTGAGTTCATTGGTGATATTGGCTGGGAGCAGGGCTGGGATTGGCCCTGCTTGTGTCCAGATGGTATCGATGATGGATTGAGTTAGTTTAGAGTATTCAGAGATGATGGATTGGAGTGCTATCTGTTTGGATGGATTAGCAAATTTGAGAGAAGTTTTTGATGAGCGAGTCATCCACCAATCCTCCTTGATGGACTGTACTACAGTAATCACAAGGGAGCAAGCACAAAGTGCTGGCTTTCTTATCTATGTCTGCCTATCGTTGTCTAACAATATGGCATCCGTATATGATACCTTCTGCCAGTGCAAGTTGCGGAGCCAAAGTGGCGTTGGCAATAGGGCCATAGTTTCATGGATACCAAAGAGATACGCTGCTAAGGGAGTGGTTATCAGCCTGATGGATCCGGACGGAAGATGGTCAATTGGGTGGGAGATCCTAGAAGTTTGGGGAGACCGGCCCTATGACGAGGCCAATGCTAGATCAAGAGATCACACACAGCAACGAAAGGCATCCGATGTGTAAAATGCGGAAGCTGGAATAGACTGAGGTCTTGTTGATATGGTTGTGTCCTGCACAGGAGACCAGACAGCAACAACATGGACGGGGACTACTTCGTCCACCTGTGATTGGACTGCTCCCCCAGTCAAGAAGTCTAAGTGGACCGTCTACACCAGCACACTCCCTGATCCTGCATCCCCCACGGCAGGTACCAATGCAGTAGTTGACGGTCCATCTGTCACGGTCTCTTACACCGCACCTGCTAGTGACCCACAGCCTACAGATTGGACTTTTGAGTACCCCGATCCACCAGTGGTCCTGCCTGAAAAGTGCATCAAACCGAATCCGACTGGATGCGTACAGTCGGCTGGCATGAGACTCCGGTACAGCCTGTGGGTCCGTGCTCCGACTTTGTAATGCTGAATCTTTGTTAGACTTTTGAAAATTAGGGTAGTAAGGTTTGTGGGTGCGCTTTCCATCTTCGGGCATGGACGCTCCTTAAGCCACGATAGGGGCACTCACGGGGGTTCGCACCCCTTCGATTCCCTATCGTTGCATCCTAACGATCTGTTGCCGGTTCGGGATCGATAAGCGTCCGACACCGGCTGGGCCTCTATCAGGGAGCCGACCAGAATTGATGTTTTGGGGCGTAGCCAAGTGGACGACGGCATCTGGCTTTGATCCAGACAACTCGCAGGTCCGAATCCTGCCGCCCCAGCATTAGTCGTAATGAGGGTGTTTTGGCAAAGAAACGAAAGAGTAAGTTGCAGAGTAGAAAGATTGCCCCCAAACCCTTGCCATCAGTGGTCGCCCCCGGTATGCGAAAGCCAAAGTTCAATCCAGACGCCCCCCGCCCCAAACCGCTCGCTGAGTTCAAGAAAGACGGAGAACAGCTCAATGTCGTAGGGGGCTCAAAGCATGATGCCCCCAAATTTGCCGGAGCTGCCTGCATAGCAGCGTATGATGTCCAGAATTCACCCGAGAGATATGCCCACTTCCGGGAAGTTGCCGGAAACATCGGGAATCTTCGGACTTTGTACCACGGAACGTCTGCTATGAATATCTCCCAAATACTCGTTAAGGGCCTGAAACCCGGAAGTCGCCTTTGCATGTTTGGGTCGGGGATCTATCTAGGTGATCCAGGCAAAGCGTTGGCATATGCCCAATCAGGTTGGCAAGGTATCTCTCACCGCTACCTGCTTCAAGTCAAGGTGGCTCTTGGAAAGATCAAGGAATGTCTGAGGGCGCAGAAATGGAATCTTGACAGGCTCCAGACAGAAGGTTTCCAAAGTGTAGCGGGGGTAGCGGGAAAAACGGAAAGCTGGGGTGGTACTCTGCAGCACTCAGAGTATGTAGTCTATTCCCCGGATCAGGTACTAGTAGAGAAAATCTATGAGTATCAGGCCATAGGCCAGAAGGACTCCAAAGATGGCCTCACAGGTACCTGTCGGGTCATGAAGAAAATTGCGGGCTATATTCCATCGAAAGGAATGAAAGCATTTGCAGATGTCTTGTCAGTCAAAGAGTGCGGCCGGAGGGCTTCTGTACAGGTACATACAGATCAAGGATTGGTTTGGGTGTGCAACGAGTGCATTAGCAGGGATCGCTTGAAGGTAGGCAGTAAGATTAAGGTTCGGCCTGTGTCCGGATGGTCAGGATTGAAAGAGCCCGTAGTCGTGAGAATCAATTCCGTGATAGAGTAGTATGAAAGTGAGGTTGGTGTTGACTGGACCCGAACGAAAGGTAGTAGCCCGAGGGAGATTCCAATGCAATCTCTTTGGCCATACCCATACGCCAGCATTTGAAATCCCTATCATGTGGCAAGACATCTTGGAATGTGGGCACGTTCTGGCTGCCCCGGATGATGACCCAATGGTCCGGGTTTGCCCCTATTGTCGGGAAAGTGTCCCACGTCATGTGGATGTTGCCACAATCAAACACTTGGCAGAGAATCGGATTTCCGTTGAACCAGCCATCCCTAGAGAAGAGGCAACCAGGATGACCCCCACAGAGTTTACAGCCATGATAAGTACATCTGAGTACAAGACCATCCAGGACAGGCGCAAAGGTGCCCTCTATGGTCAGGCTATAGGGGACGCCCTTGGAGCTCCCTACGAGTTCGGCCATATGGTTGTAGGACCAAAGGAAGATGCCGTCTACAGAGATTCCCCTAGAGGCACCTTCAAGAAGGGTGAGTTCACCGATGACACTGCACAGGCATTGATCCTTGCAAAGGTACTGTCCGCAACCCCTGATGCTGATATCCTTGAGATCGCCCAGAGCATTGCTGGCGAGTTCATCAACTGGCTCCTCACGGATGGACGGGGGGCGGGTAGGCTCACGGTAGAGGTTCTCACCAACCCGATGTTCAACGTCGACCCGATAGCCATAGCGGAGAACTATTGGGTTGGCTCAAACAGGCAGGCGGCTCCTAATGGGGCAGTCATGCGGACAGCCGGTATGGCTATCGTCAAGCCGTGGAACCCTGAGTGGACTATCAGGATGGCTGATCTATGCTGTAGGGTCACACACGCTGACCCACGATGCCTTGCATCGGCAGTGTCGGTCTCGTGTACTATCGCTGCCTTGATTTGTGGGTGTAGCATCCCCAAGGCTATCGAGATTGGTCTTGCTCGTGGATCGGAGTATGACCCTGAGATCATCAAATATGCCAGTTTGGATATCAAGGGTCTCAATCTGAATGAACCCCATGCAATCGGGTACACCTACAAGACTGCCGGGGCGGGATTTTGGGCACTCAAGAACTACCATCTGTATGGAGGCTTCGCTGATACTCTGACTAAGGTTATCCGGGGTGGGGGAGATACAGATACCAACGCTGCAGTTGCAGGGGCTATGCTCGGGGCAGGTCTTGGGTTTGATCTAATGCAGGAAACGGCACCTGGGTTGATTGATGGTTTGCAGGGGAAGGATGCTCTAGAGGATGTCATGAAGAACCTTCCGGCTATTGAAAGTCTGAGTCCGGGCAAAGCCGAGGCCAAGCCATGATCGATGCCTGGAAAGCACTCCCCGATCTGTGGCTCCAGTTGATGCACGCTTTCTTCACTGCTACCAAAGGTTTGTCCGGATGTGGGGCACGGCTAATCCTGTAGTTGAGGATTGGTTGAGAGAACAGGCACAGGTGATAGGGGGGTTGCTCAAGGAACGTAATTTGCCCGAAATAGGTGTCTTTGAAGATATTGATGATAGCGTTGAGAAGGCTGGGGTCTGATCTACGATTACACTAAACCGCCCAAGTTGCCCCCCCCTCCCAGAAAATTTTGATGTGACCAAGTTGACTGACAGTCAGGTCATCATCCTGAATGCTGTAGGCATGGAGATCATGGATTTCTCTGCCATGGGGTACGGGGTCCGAGACTACGTCAACACTCTGTGCAATGCGACTAGAATGGAAGGGACCAAACGAGGTTTGATCCCAGATTACTTGTTTGAGTTGCCTGGAGACTTCAAGATGGGGAATGCACAATGAAACTAGTGAGTGTATGCCATGCTGGATGCCTGAGTTGCCCACGATATGAGACAAATGGATGTTTCAACGCCAATGCTCCCGGTGCTGCGCCCCCGATTCCGTTATCAGATTGCGGGGCACGGATCCTTCCGTACCAGAAAAGTGCCTACAGCAATCCGCACTACTTTGAACCAGACAGCCAAGTAGTCGGATGTCCGGGCGTTCCCGAGCCTAAGCGACCTACTTGTGAGACATGCGATCAGTATCTCGTCATCTTCCCAGATGGAAACCCGAACGTGTCTCTTTGCCCAGTGTGTGGTGGGCGTCCCGTAAGTCTCCGTAGAGGGAATTTGGCTTGTCTGCATCATCAGGACTTCCCTACTTTCCGGTTGGAATCTACCAAATACAAGGCGTTGAAGGTACAGAATTTGCACAAGGGATATTGGAAGGGGGCTGAATGAAGTTGGTGCGGAAGTCACTCGATCTCATTAAGCTTCAAGAGATCATCCCGGGAATCGTTCAAATACCCGGGCCCTACAAGCAGGTCATGGGCGTGGAACCTAGCGATAACCCAAATGTACCCTGGGTGCTCCTCATGCAGGACGACAAAATCAAGGAAATGCACGCACTATGGACAGCAAAGTGCCCTAATGAGAAGGACAGCCCTATGGGATCTGCCAAGATGTTGGTCCTTTCTGAGGGGATCGAGTGGGACAGGCCAGCTATTGCGGAATACCATCTGCCGATCGGTACCTTACAGTGGAATGGAACTAAATTGTATTTCTTTGCCGGGGTATCCGCGGGCGGCATGTTCGGACTAGGTGGGCTCTTCGGTTAGCGGATATCCTGTTAGGGATACATGGGTTAGGGTAGTAAGGGGTGTGGAGGTAGGGGCAATGGCAGGTGGATTCTTCATAACGGACGATAGACCCATCAATAGCCTGGGGTATACTCCCACCGCAGAAGAGATAGAATCCGAGGAAGTCATCTGTGTTCTCTCGGATGATCAGATCGTTAGGGTGATCGAGCATTGTAGAGTCACCTGCGGTGATCTGATGGGGCGATCTAGTGGTGTCTCATATGGGTATTTGGATTCAAAGCCGGGTACACCGGGGCTTTACCAACTATTGGTTGGGTTGAGGGCTGCTATCAAGGCCGAAGCAGAGTCCAGGCTTTCCAATAAGCGAAAGTACAAGCACTTTCTTCTCATAACGGAATCCCTAGGTTACGAGTGCATGACCGATCCTGATTTTGCCGCAGAAGTCATTAGGAAAGGGCTACCTGAATGGCTCAAGGAGTTGACGTAATGGCAAATCTCGTAGACCTTGAAAAGCACGCTAAGGTGGTCGTACAGGAACTTGGCCGTCTCTTGAAGGAAGAATTGAGTGCCTATACGGACCCCCCGCAGATCCCAGAGTGCTTCTCGGGTTTACCTCCGGGCATGAGTGCCTATGACGTAGCGGCATTCATCCAAACCTGCCACGTCTACAAGTATCCCAAGGCAAACAACACGGTCGATGCTGTGATCTTTGACTTGAGCAATATCAAGATGAAAGTACTCCTAATCCAGCGTGGGGGAAAAGACGAGCCATTCTATGGCTGCTGGGCACTCCCCGGTGGATTTGTCAACCCGGATGAGGAGGTAGAGGACGCTCTTAGGCGAGAGGTACGAGAGGAAACCAACCTTGAACTCACGCATGTGAAGTTGCTCGGGGTATTCAGCAAACCCGATAGAGACCCTAGAGGACGGGTGATCTCCACAGCCTTCACAGCGTATGCTAAGGAAATATATGACCTGAAGGCACAGGACGATGCAACCAAAGCAAAATGGTTCTACGTGGATAGCCTTCCACGGCTTGCCTTTGACCATTTGGATATCATCAAAGCAGCAGTAGCATATGCAGACAAGATTATCAGGGTGGGACTGACTGTTGTTCAAGTAGTGGAGTAATGATGAAACGAATTGGTATCTTCGGTGGAGCATTCGACCCGCCTCACATGGGGCACGTCTTTGCAGTCACCTATGCCTTAGCAGTAGGTGGGTTTGACCAAGTGTGGATCATTCCCTGCTGGGAACATGCTTTTGGGAAGAAGATGGCTCCGTTTGAGGATCGGATTCAGATGTGTGTCCGTGCTTTTGACCCTACTAACTACAGCAAAGTTAAGGTCATGTCCGTAGAGGGTGTCATTCAGTCCAAGTACACGGTGGACCTGCTAAAGCACCTGAAAGAGAAGTACCCAGATCACATCTTCAATCTCATAGTCGGCCAGGACGAGTGGGCTGACTTTGACAACTGGCACAAGGCTAGGGGGATACTATCCATGGTGCCTGTATGGGTCATAGGCCGGGATGGAGTACCCTCATCTCACCTTATCAAGATCCCGGATATCTCCAGCACCAATATCCGCAATGAATTGCAGTGGACTGGGAATTCGGAGTCCTGCAAGGGACTGGTGCCAGCTGCTGTGTTGGAGTACATAGGGGAAAAGACGCTGTACCTTCAGAAAGCAGGGATCCCATGTCCAAGTCTTTAGTTAGGGTTTTCAAGAACCGGGTAGTACAGGTGTAGACAGGAGGTGGAAACCTGAACCGGGAGATACGGAAATGACGGCCAAGGAAGCGTATACACAGGCAATCGAGAAAGTGCTGGGGTTCTTTTTGACGGAATCCCCGAACTGGAAGGCCGATGTTCGTACCCCCAAGGAAGATACCGGGGGTTGGGTTAAGGGGAAGCCGGATGCCCTTCTGGTCATCTACACGGAGAATGGGATCATGAATCCCCTGCACAGCGATTGGGGTACGGGGTTTGAACGCTGGCAGCAGGTTGACAAGATGGCGTGTGAATTGACTGGGAAACGGCTGCACTCCGAACCCAACAATGGCGCTGTTATCACGGTCTGGGAGGATTGATCATGGCAAAGAACCGTTTCCTCACCTACAACGAACTGGTTGGCGTACCCTTTGCAGATGGGCAGAAGGACACGACTTTACTCATGGCAGCTGACATGGACCATAACCGTGCGCAATTCGCCAATCTCACCGGAGAGATGGCTGCAATGTGTTCCTCGGGTTCTCATCAGGACATCTGGTTCACAGAGAAGGTGGTGACCCTAGCAGCCCAAATTGCTGCGCTCGCCAATAGGCTCCGTATCCAAGAAGACCATGCTATCGGTGTGATTCCTACTGTCTCAACAGAAGATGACGCCAGAGCGGTTCTACGGACGCTGAAAGAAGGGTATAGTTGCTTCAAGTGTGGCGGACCTATCTCCCCGGCTGAAGCCGCAACCTGTAACGAAGAGGGGATGGCACCTCAGCACATGACACGTTGTCCTACCAAGGAGGCTAACGATGGCTAGCAAGTTGGAAAAGACATTCCCTAATGTCCCTGACAAGTACGAGTTGGTACAGGTCAGGATGGATGGCTTCACGGAAGCCTATAATGTGCTTGAATGGTATGGATGCACCCCTCGTCACGTCGGCATGATTGGCAAACAGGGAAAGCAGTGGGCTTGCGGTTTCAACACACTCGGGGCAGACAGGTACGACACGGCAACAGAAGCCATTGAAGCCTGTGAACGGAGGTTTCCAAGATGACGGATCTTGGTGATGGGCTGGTTTCCTGCCCCAAGTGCGATGGCACAGGGAACGAATGCAGGAAGCCCCATTGGGACGATGACTGTAGGTGCAACTACATGCCCCCGCCCTGTTGTGACAGCTCAGGGGCGTGCAGTCTATGTGAAGGCGATGGCTACCTTACCAAGAAGGTCGCTGAGGGATACTGGTCTGAACGGAGGAATATCAATGGTTTTGCGTGGGAATAGAAGCCAATGAAAAAGACCCAACAGTTCATCTGTGATTATGCTGATGAGAAAGGCTGTGCAGGCCCAACGAAGTGCGGACTGGCAAAGCCACATACGCATAAGGAGGGTTTGCCAGAGTGGAACTTCAACTGCCCTATGGGTGGAGCGGTCAGGATTTCCAGCGACGGGAAGGGTAGGAAGACCTACAGACGGTTCATATGTGTGCCTGTGGAGTAGAGTGAAGTTGGTTTGACAATATCGGGGTGTAGCTCAGTTTGGTAGAGCGCCTGGCCTGGGACCAGGAGGTTTTCGTTGGTTCAAATCCAATCACCCCGACTCCAAAGTCTGCCACTCCGTTATTTTCCTTATAGGTAGTGCCTCCACAGGGAGGCACTACCTATGTCCAGAATCAGACAGGTTGTTTGTGATCATTGTGGCAAAGCCTTTGATCGGCCAGTAAATAGAGCCAATGAAGCTGAAAAGCAGGGTTGGTTACAGTTCTGTTCCCCAGACTGCCAGGGGAACAGTCGCCGGGTGGGCGAAGACCAAAATTGCCTGACTTGTGGGAAACCTGTGTATGTAACCCCCAGCCGCAAAAACCCGTCAAAACGAGTGTTCTGTTCCAAATCATGCGCTGCCACCTACAACAACCAACGGAGAGCACCCCGCAGTCTAGAGTCCAAGGAACGGACTCGCCAAGCACAGATACGGCATCTTCAAGAAACCAACTCTGGAGCCATTCATGCTGCCAAGGATTGCGTTATATGTGGTAATAGTTTTCATCCCATAAATAAGGACGCCCGTGCTTGTTCTAAGATTTGCGGACAGATCCTACATTTTGGTTCACTCCCCCTTACCAAAGATGAGGTCATATCTCGGATTCAGCAGCTCTACATTGAGTTCGGAAGAACACCCACAACCAAAGAAGTCGGGCATAAGTTGACAGGTGCGGCTTCCCGGTTCTTTGGATCATGGAATAAAGCTATGGAGTCTCTAGGCATCCCCCCTAATACAGAATGGTACACCCGGAAAGGGATTCCTTGCAAAGACGGTCATCGGGCGGATAGTATCTCGGAAAAGATTGTGGACGATTGGCTATCGGCACACGGGATACAGCACACCACTCAAAAGAGGTACCCTCAGAGTCGCTGCACTTGTGATTTCTATCTGCCTGACAAAGATATCTGGCTGGAGTATTTCGGCCTATGGCATGGGCATAAGGATTATGATACTGCCGTTGGAAAGAAGCGTGACATGGCCAAGCGGAAGGGATTGACTCTACGTGAAGTGTTCCCGAGTGACCTTTACCCAGAGAACCATTTGGATGGGGTGCTCGGAGATCTACTTCCAAAGTCATGTGGAGGGCCCCCATTGATGTTTCCGCCAATCCCTAGCTATCTCTGGATTTCATGTCTCTGTACTACCAGTTCCGGTGATACGGAGAACACGACGTCCCCGGTATTGCCAATGGGATCTAAGTAGTCACTGGCCTTGTAGGAAACTCGCCATACCCAGTTCATGTAGGAGTTACCTGAGTACAGGTACATAGTCCTGCCGGTCTTCTTAGCATAGAACCCTGCTGAGAGCATGGCAGTGTCAAAGCTTCCATTGCTCCGGGCTTGTAGTTTGACTTTGCCAAGTGTTACAGTCATCTTCTCATCCACTTTGCCGGGAGACAGAGTAAGCCTTCCTGCTACTTTGGATAGGAGTGGTAGCAGATGCTTACGGGTTTCCGGCACATCATGTGCTGTCTTTAGGATTTCACTTCTCAAGTCCATGGGTTGGCCTCCAAACTCGCTGCTATTGAAAGGCTACTCCATAATGGGATTACCGTGGGGAGCAACTTGTACCTGTTAGGAATCCTTGTGGTAGGGTAGTATGGGGTGGGAAGGGGAGGTAGGTTGATGGGAAGCCGAGTTTACGTGGTAAGAAATCCAGATGGCAATGTTCTCAATTGGACAATGCATCGAACACGAGAATTGGCCATCGGAGTATTCATGGCTTGGTGGCATAAGAACCATGTCAACACAAAGACATGGCTACCAAGCAGGACACCTTGGCGGCGGCTTAAATCCCGTGGGTGGAAAACCCTGGAAGTTGTATGAGGCGTTATGGTTAAGAGAGTCCAAGTCAGATGGTACTGCGGGCGAGATGTTGGGTTGCCTAGCCTCGCAGCCAGTGATAGTCCCCAACGAGAGTGCGGAACGTTCTTTGATACTTTCGAGGATGTGGGTGATTGGGAAGATGGGCACTGTTCAGCGGCTTGTTTCAGTTGTGGTGCTGTCCTTTACCAGAGTATGGACATTCCTGAATTGGTAGGAGTCGTGGAAGGATGAAGCACGATTCTAATCTCTTCAAGGAAGCCCTAGCACTGGTGGCCGAACTCAAAGGTACTTCTGCTGAAAGGAAGAAGCCTTGTACTTGTTGTGGGAAATGCTGTAAGGAAACTCTGTGTGCCATCGCATATGGTATCTACCGGGTGGCTGCTGACAAGAGGGGCGATATTGGTGGACCTTGCCCATTGCTGAGGAACCACAGCGGGCGCTACGTATGTGGCTTGTTGACGAAGAAGGCTAAGGACGCTTTTGCTATCAAGGACTATCTCTACATAGGGCAAGGTTGCCCTAATAAGGATTGAAGGGATGGACGATAAAGAATTCCCCAAGGGAAAAGGCAGGCCAGTACCCTACCCTCTGTTTGAGGAAGTCCCGGGAACACCCTACATCCACATCGGACCCTTACCCCCCAATGTCATCGACCTTGGTTCGAAGATGTGTGAAAGGAGTATCGAGACGTTAGTGGATATCCTTAGATGGCATCTCCCGGACCCACCGATGTTTTGTGGGGAGTGTCAGGAACCCATTCCAGAGGATGATCTACCTGTTAGTTACACGGAAGATGGGAGTCCCATTTGTTACAAGTGCTATAAGAGACCTTAGTGGGTGAGGGGCTATGAGATGGGTAATGTATGCTACCGTGGCGCAATTGGTCGACGCACCAGACTTAAAATTTGGCGAGGGTTTAATCCTCATGGGGGTCCGAATCCCCCCGGTAGCACGTTGGGCCTGATAGTTCTTTGATAGTATGCCACCGTGGCGAAACTGGTAGACGCAGATGCCTCAAGAGCATCCGCCGAAAGGTGTGGGGATTCGAGTTCCTCCGGTGGCACTGTTTAGAGTAGCAAGTCAGTGGGTGTGTTGTTTGACATGCACGGGTGGCGTAACGGCAGCCGCACTGGGTTTAGGTCCCAGCGAGTGTAAACTCATAGGGGTTCAAGTCCCCTCCCGTGTACGATTCAGGAACGCTTTGGGGGTGTAAGATGTCAAAGTACAAGGTTTACTGTTTCCAGCATTCGGATTTGGAAGATAAGGACTACTTTGCTTGGCCCTGTGAGGATAGTTATGAAACCGATAACACGGGAACAGTAGCAGACATCGTTTCTAACTGTACTCGGAAAGCTTCGGGCATGAGGAAGGTGGTCATCTACATTGATGAATCGGATGACCGGGGATCCGTGGGTATTGATGATGCTACCCAAATCACTAAGAATGGTAAGGTCATTGACCCGTGAGGTGTTAAGTGATGCGCTTTGACCGCTTGATCCTTGGTGTCGATTTTGACGGTACAGTGGTGGACCACAGGTATCCCAAGGTTGGCCCAGATGTTCCTCACGCTGTAGAGTCCCTGTTGGCGCTGACAAGCCTCGGCACCAAATTGGTTCTCAACACCATGCGGGGAACGGAAACTATCAAACCGGCAACTCAGTGGTTCAGTGACCGGAAGATACCCCTGTTTGGTATTTGGGAGGAACCTTTACAGCACACCTGGACGGATAGCCCCAAGTGTTACGCCCATTTGTATGTGGACGATGCCGCTATCGGTTGCCCGCTCATACAGGTTGATGGTTTCCATCAGAAGTGCGTGGATTGGCTTGAGGTCATGAAGATGTTGAAGGAGGTGCGTTGATGACTAGGAAGTCGACAACTGTTGCAGGGATGGTAGAACATGACCAGAAGCAGACCGTTAGGTTCACATCTGCAAAAGCCCTTCAAGTCGAGACATTCACGGTCTACCTCAAGAGACAGGCCATACCTGGAGATGTATTTCCCGAACCAGAGGGAATGGTGCCAGTCACGGTGCGAAAGCCGTCACCATATGATCTGAGTGTCCAGCCAGGGTGTGACTATGTCTGTATCGTGGGAAATGGTGCCCATTACTACCACACACGAGGAAAGAATGCCCGGTCTCGGAGAGCTTCTGACGTGGCCATTTGGGCAGCAAAACTGCACATACGGGGAGTTCTGAAATATTCCGGAGGATGCCGTACAGGATTGGGATGGGCTTAAAGTGTTATCTGCTTGGCGATTAGAGTAGTAGATAGATGTGGGAGGAGTTAAGCTATGAAAATGTCCTGGACTCATGGTAATCAACCGTCAAAGCCCAGTGAATACCTTGTTGCTGTAACCGAAGGCGACTACGCCCCAACTGTCTGGATAGCTATCTATACTGGGAAAGGGGATTCATTATGGGAGTACGCAAACGGGATGCCTATCGAGCCATCTACAGTGGTTGCGTGGATGAATCCGCCCTGCCCGCCTGAGAGATATGCCAAGTCAGGCAAACTCGCCAAGAAGGTGGGTCTGGGATTCACTCTCCACGATGACGTCCTAGTGGGGGATTCGCTGGGTAAGGTAGTTGCCATCATGTTGGGATCAACTTGCCCTCTTGGGATTGCCTTCAGAAACGGGCCAACTGTAGATCACTGGTACCCACCGTCCAAAGTTACTCGATTACTTCCTACAGGGCGGAAATCACGGAAAACGCATAAGGACTAGCAGACAATGGAATACAGATCCTTCCCAGATGTACCGCATCATTACTCTAGCGACATCGACCTAGTCAAGCAGAGTGATTATGTGGTGTGGGTTTCGCCCAAGTTGGACGGGACGAACATCACTATCTGGGATGGGGATGATGAGGGGACTCCGGCTGTAGGCTCTCATTCAAGAGAACTGCCACCTTGGAGTGATAACTCAGGTGCAGCTACCCTAGTCCGGTTCCATGCTGAAACCCGTCGTGTCTTGGCCAATTTTCTCAGGATGACCCCAAGGCTCTATGGGGAGTACATGGTCAAGAACGCCGTGGACACCTACTATGATTCCATGTGGCAAACCATATGCCTTTTCGCTGCGGGTGCTCCGGGACAGTGGGAGTGGGTGCCACTATGGGAGACACATATCAGGCATAGGTGTTACCATGATCCAAAGCAGCTCACTGAAAAGGATGCTAGAGTGCTGGCTGTTCCTGCTGTAAAGATGACTGTCAAGGAAGCTATTGCCAAGTACGAGAATGGCGGTAGCCTGTCACTTGATGACGTGGCTGTATTCGGTATTGACCCAGCTAAAGATCCCAAGCTTGACACATGGGAAGGTGTGGTCCTGCATGGTCCCTTGACCCGTAAGAATGGGGATCCTTGTCTGGTCAAGATCGTCAATCCTAAGTACCGGGAAGGGAAGCATCAGAGGGCATTAGAGAATCGTCTTGCTGTCGAGTTTGGGTTTACTCCACTAGAGAAGATGGTGGTGGATCTGCTCACTCCCGAGCGTATCTCCCACCGGTGGGATGCCTTGGGTGGCTTAGATACGTTCACTAACCGCAAGGATGCAGCACAGGCATTAGCTTCATCCCTGCTGGCAGATGTACTGAAAGAAGATCTTGCCCCTTCCATCATGCCCATCGTAGAGGAACAGACAAGGTTGGCACCTCGGGTCCGGGCTGGTGAGAAGGTACGAGTGCCCGATCTTCCTAACATCAAGCTAGGCACAGTGTATAAGGCTATCAAGGTAACTGTCTATGGGTGGATGGTTACTAACGCACGGTATCCCGAATCCATGTAGGCGCATTCCCACCAAATTTCTCTGTTAGGGTTTCCTCTAGTCGGGTAGTATAAGCGTAGGTGACAATCCGATGGAGAGTGAAACCATGAATGCAAGAGTCCCTTTTGCCAAGACCGAAGATGGAGTCAAGTTGATGGCGTCCTACCTTGCCGAATGTGTACGGCAGGGTGTGACAGTCGAAGTACAGGACGATAGTGACAACTTCTACGTCCTGATGACGGGCGACTACTAGGGGTGTTGTGATGAGACGGGCACTGATCTACAAGTTGTACATGGCTTTCCGGCATGCTGGTCACCAGTCATTCGCAAAGGGCTTCTTTTCAAGGCAGGTTGATCTGTGGTTCTCTGGTTACCGTGGCGTGGAGTTGCATGATCTGACTCTGACAACGTTTGAGGAGTAGCACATGAACAAGCACAGAGACGCCTTACTTGGTTCCCTCAAGGGGAACGGGTTTTTCGTTGATCCCGATGCATGGCCTGACCTGATTCGTTCCGGCCATGACACTGTGGATGAGCGGTTCTGCATGTGCAACAAGGTGTGGGTTGGTAAGCAGATAAAGTGCTTTGACCCCCGGTTGTATGTGGATGACGTGAAGACACCGCTCAAGACGACGATGCAGCCCGCTGAGATAATCGGGTTTGATTCAGACGGGCACAACATACTGGACGGAAGGCATGTGCTGGTGACGGTGCAGTTCAAGCGGGATGGGTTCGTGTCAAAGGGGCATTTCATCAGAGCTATCGAGGATCTTTAGGAGATCGCCACATGAAGGTTACTGGAACATCCAAGAGTGGGATCGGAACATGCATCATGCTTCCGGAACTGAAGTTGGTTTTGGACATGGGACTCTGTCCATTGGAGGCAGCCCGATACAGAGACGTATTGATCACTCATGCACACATCGACCACATGGCGGGTGTCATTCACCATGCTTCCTACAGGTCGTTGGTCGGGATGCCCACGAGTCACTTCTTCGTCCCTGAGTTTCTTGGGGATGACTTGCGAGACATGTTCACAAAGTGGATCAAGATGCAGGGGGGCTTCAACTACTATGTAGCGTCAGTTCCTGATGGCTTTGATACCTGTCTTGGTAAGGGGGTGTGGTTCCGTACTTTCAAGGCCGATCACAGAATCGAAAGTCGAGGGTACGAGATATACAGGACGGTCAGGAAGTTGAAGGCTGAGTTCGCAGGACTTCCCGGTGAGGAGATTCGTAGGCTCAAAGTGGATCAGGGTGTGGAAGTGCAGGAGAGCCGGGATACCCTTGAAGTCGTCTACACGGGGGATACTCGGATTGCCGCCCTTGACGCTCATCCCGTGGTCTACACGGCTAAGACCCTGATCATGGAGTGCACATTCGCTGAGGATGACGTTCCAGTGGAAGAGGCGCATGACAAGGGCCACATTCACCTGAAAGAGATCATCGAGCGGGCTGACCACTTTAAGAACGATGAAATCTACTTGACCCACTTCTCCGGTCGGTACTCGGATGACCAGATCAAGGAAGTAGCAGCAAAGCTTCCTGAGTGTCTGGCTGGTAGAGTGAAATTGCTGTTCTAGCATCTATTTTCTTTGAGTGTCCGATACTATCACAAAACAGGAGATGAAGGGGGATGCACCATGGAAGTGCTCTTATTGTCGAACGGCTATGTGCCTGTGAAGAGAATTGATTGGTTCAAGGCTATCAGTTGGGCTCTCACGGGTAGGGTTGTGGTTCTAGAGGAGTATGCTGACCAAGTGATTCGGTCATCGACAAAGGAATTCCCAACCCCCTCTGTGGTCAAGTTTGCCCGCCACTCCCCCGGCTTCTTTCGCAAGGGTGTTCGGTTCTCTCGTAGGAACGTTTGGATTCGTGACAATGGGAGATGTGCCTACTGTGGGGAGAAAGTCCCCTGTAGTGATATGACTCTTGATCATATTGTGCCCCGTGCCACTGGTGGCGAGACGGAATGGGGGAATGTGGTTACATGTTGTGTCACCTGCAATCGGGAAAAAGGGGCTAGAACCCCCAAGCAGGCTGGGATGAAGCTGCTGGTCATTCCAACTCGGCCCAAATCACTCCCTGGAGTGAGTCTTGACCATATGGGTTGGCACGAATCTATGCCCGAAGACTGGAAGGAGTACTTTCCTAAGACTGCAACGGCTTAAGATCATAACGGGGTGGCATCTCACCACTCTGTTATGGTGTCTATACGTTGGGCAAGGTCAAGGATGATAGGAGGGGGGGCGGTAAATATGTGTCGTTTCTGTGAAACCATTGAACAGCGAGTAAGGCAAAACATCCAGGAATCCCTAAACGCACAGTCTTGCGACATGACCGATGCTCTGGTAGATAAGTTGGTGGGGGAAGAATTGGAGTGGTTGGCTGACAAGCTGATCGGTTTGTTGGATGAGCGGAGGGCGTGATAGGCCTCATAACAGAATTTTGGGGGGTTGATGAAAATAATTCTGTTAGTCTCCCGAAAAGTAGAGTAGTATAGATTGTTGGCAGGTAGAACCTCCGATGCAAGGAAAGGGGGTTGACAGGTTGCTGAGCAGTTGGTAAGGTGATAGTTGGTTCTTTGACAGTTTGATGGGGGATTGGCCGAATTGGTAAAGGCACTTGACTATAAATCAAGCTTTCGTAAATCCAGTTTGGTCACTCGGGAGCCGCAAGGCCCCCAATCGGCACAAACTCACAAGAAATTCGAGGTTCGAGTCCTCGGTCCCCCACTAAGGCTTCCAATCGGAAGGAATCTACAAGGCGAAGTTGCTCAGTGGTAGAGCGAAAGAGTTCGGTTCTTTAGGTCGCTGGTTCAAATCCAGCTTTTGCCAACATTGAATGATTCCTCCACTCGGAAGCCTGACACATTTGTTTCGTGCCAATCTGAGTGGTGCTTGAAAACTAGAAATGGGGTTCGCAACCGGGCTGAGTCCACAAGGATAGCTCAGTTGGTTGAGCAACAGTCTGATAAACTGTGGGTCGCTGGTTCAAATCCGGCTCCATGCCGAAAGGCATAATGCGACTCACCCACTCGCGAGCCCCATATCGTACACCACCTGCTCTTGACAAAGGGCAGATTTGATAATCCCAGCCTCCTAATCGAGCGGAACCCACAAGGCGGATTCTGCGAAGGATCCACGTCTACCATTTATGGCGTGCTTCTTGATTAAGTTCCCTCACTCGGGAGGCCCAATATTCCCCCTCATTGCAGGTTATCCCAAGCGGTCTTGGATTGGCGCACATCGTGCCAAGGGTCATTACCCATCATGGGTTCGACTCCTACACCTGCAACCAAGTTGTAGAAAGAAAATCTGTTAGGTACGTTTCGATCAGAGTAGTAGATTGTGTAACTCGGGAGTCGTAAGACTCCCAAACACGATGTAATCGGAGGTGTCCCCATGGTAGATCAGACTGTTGTTCGTCTTGAAACTCTCGGCCCGGCTGAACGCATTATCAGCATGTTGACCTCATATGCCGATCACTGCTGGCATGGTAGGCCCGGTATGGTCACAAAGGACACACTCAATCCCGTGGGAGTCAAATGGGAACCTGTATCTGTTAAGGACGAGGAAGGGACCAAGGTAGTCTACCGGACTCCGTTCAAACGTCCCAAGGAACGAGTTGGCACCCTGGAGGCTGATAACACAGTCAAGAACGATCGTACCACGGTGGGCGAGTATCGTGTTCCAGGTATCTTCCCGGAAGTCGTGACCTGGATGTACAGGCAGATCGCGGACATCTGGAAGATGGATAACGACTTCGCTGCTCACCTTGCATCCTGGTCATATGGGCGGGATCACCGTGACCTGAAAGTCATCCTGGCCGCATTCATGCTCTGTCAGTCCCGATTTGGCGAGCCTGTCAAGGATCCCAACGGAAAGGTGGAGTTCTTTGACGATGACTTCCGGGCGGTAGGGGAGGCCATGTGCCTCATCTACGGGCAGAAGGACTGCTTCACTGCAAAGCATCTGATCCGCATTGGGGAGGTGCTCAAAGTTCCTGGAGTTGCCAAGATCAACCATGATCTGGGGTTTGGCAAGTCTGCCAGAGAACCCCACTTTGGCCGCTTCATGGTCGCTGTGAGAAAGTGGCTGGACTATCGTGACCAGAATCCCAAAGCTCTGGAGGCTTTGGTCAAGAGTGGTTGGAGAAATTCGATCATGAAGCTGAGTCGGTGGTCTGGATACAAGCCCACTGGACTGGCTTTCTTCGATCTGCTCAGGTGGAAACAGGTACAGGCCAAGGATGGTCGGCGTACCATCTCCATCGGCAAGAAGGTCAAGAAGGCTGAGTCCTGGGTCGGTCTGACCGAGAGGCAGATTTGCAATCGGATCATGAAGGATAAGCCCGGGTACAAGAGGCTCGTGGGTATGCTGCCTTCCGATCCCGGTATGACACAGGCTATCATGGCAGCGGCCATTGAATCCGGATCCCTGTCAGATGCAGACCTCATCATTCTTGCCCCCACGTTGGAAGAGTTGGGGTTGCTGAATGATCCTGATGTTTCCAAGCGGTGGAAGTCCGCTGTAGAGAAGGCTGAGAACCAGAGGGCTGCCAACATCGCCCGGAATGTGAAGAAAGCCGAGACGGCTGATGTCCTGAAGGCTGGGGCTGATGCTAATGTGGCTAAGGTCATGGAAGAGGCCACTCGTAACATGAGAGTCTACGTCATGGTGGACATTTCTGGTTCCATGGAGGTAGCCATCGAGTTGGCAAAGAGTTGCCTGACCAAATTCCTCGGTGGGTTCCCGGTCGAACGGGTGCGGATTTCGGTTTTCAACACCATGGGTCGGGAAGTTACGCTGAAAGCCCCCACAGCTGCCGGTGTCGAACATGCTTTCCGGCCGTTCTGTGCTGGAGGGGGAACCTGCTATCAGGAAGGTGTGGCAGTGTTGGCCAAGTACAAGCCCGGTCCTGATGAGGATGCCGTGTTCATTTTCGTCGGAGATGAGGGTCAGGATGACTATGCCGCCCTGGTAAGGGAAATCAGACGGAGTGGGCTCAATCCGGTTGCATTCGGATTGCTGAAGGTCAAGAGCTCAATGGGTCAGGACGGAACCATCGTGCAGGATACCGCAAGAGAGTTGGGTATTCCGTGCTTCATGATCAACCCGGAGATGTTCAACGATCCGTACAGCGTGAACCGCACGCTGACGAACCTGATCAAGTCCACCCCGGTAGGAACAAGGGTTGATAGGACTCCGGCTTACCAGCGGAAGACTCTTATTCAGGAGATCTTGGACACAAAGTTGTTGGCCAAGCCCCACTGGGCAGCATAAGCATGGTTTCTGAAAGGCGGGTGCAGGTTTTTAATGCACCCGCCTTTCAGGAGTGAACAAATGGGGGTGCAGGATGGCTACTTTCTCTGAGTATCAGTACCGGGTCGAAACAATCCGTATGGCTGAGAGTCTTTTCAAGACAGGGGGAATCTATGAGGTGGCCCCACTCAGACAAGCCCACGAGCATCTTTTGAAAGCCGATGGATTGCAGGCATTAGATTGCTTGCAAGATTATCTGGGCAATCTGCACTGCAAAGGGTACGCCCGCTCGATACAGGATCGATGGATGCCCACCGTGGAAAAGATCAAAAAGCAGTTGACTGCCCTAGAGAAGTGTAAGGTCAGGAGCCAATTGTGTGCACTGAAGAGCAGTAATATTGCTGGGACTGGACATGCACTAGGTATGCTTGCAGAAGCGATAGGCATCCTACCCGTGGAAATTTCTGTAGCATCAGCCAGGGACGGGAGTTGGACCTTGGCTGTGAAGGTATAGAACGTGGGCTGGCGGGATTACATAAAGGATGAACCTGACAGGTTGGTCCTCCCGTGGACGGGGGGACGCACCGTTTATGATCATAGTAGGGAGTGGTCTATTGAGGGTGCGCTTCCTCCGGAGCATGGTTGGTACACCTTTCTAATCTCAGGTTCTCGCAAGACTCGCATAGCGGGTCCAGCGGAGATAGAGGCCGGTTTTGGGGGGCGGAACCCTACGGTCAAGGGGTACATTGTTGGGGAACGGTTGATCCCCGATGATGCCCGAGTGGACCCTGATCCTGCTAAGTTGATTCACCAAACTCAAATGGTGCATCTGGTTGAACCCGGTTTGGAGCGATTTAGTAGGGCCATGGTAGCTAAGGTAGGGGATCACGGCAGTACCCTGATCTACATCGGGCAGGAGTTTCCACAGGGTGCAGAAACGGAAGTGCTCCATGCTTTTGAGGATAGGGCGTCTACGGTAGATGGAATCAAGGGGGTGACTCCGGCTCTTGACCTTGCCTTTCGGTATCTCACTTGGGAACGAGCAGAGCAGGAGCGTCAGGAGATTGAGCGTCAACGACGGGCTGATGAAGAGGAACGTCAGAGGGTTGAAGAGGAGAAGAGACAGGAGCTGGTTAAGAGTATCGGTTCTGCGGTAGGTAGAAGGGCTGTGGCGGCACGGGATTTCAATACGGCTGCAAAGTATGCCCTTGCCATGACGGGGGCCGAATTCTTGGACGCTAGACCCCATACTAGGCGTAATGAGATGGTGGTACGGTATCGGCTCAAGGGTAGACGGTTTGAATGTGTCTGCAATAAGTTGACTTTACGGATCGTCGAGGCTGGCATTTGTTTGACGGACCATGATACCGGGAAAGCATGGGACGATACGTATTCGTTGGAGACACTCCCCGCAGTCGTTGCAACGGCTATTGCTGATGGTGTCCTACACGTTTGGCGTAATGTGGATTGAGGGGGGGCCATGGCTGGTTACAAGATTGCACTGTCACTCAAGCTACCATGCCGGTTTCTACTGGAGGCTGGTAAGGATCGCTCGGGATTTCCTTTTGTGTCTTTATGCAGAAAGGTTGCGGGTCATCCTACGGCTGTATCTGGTTCGGAACTAAAGGTTACGTGGGGTGGTTGGTGGGCTACTCCACGAGTGGAATGGAGTGGGATGGCTTTAGGGCGATTGTGGGTCGATTGGGAGTTGCTGACTGGTAGGAAGCACGGGGGTCCAGTAGTTCTTGGTGAGGACATTGATCCCGACCCCAACCCCAATCGTCCACCCAAGACTCTTAGGTTTCCTTCATGGACTGTGGATGATTGTGCCAACTCTCCATATTGGACTGTGAAAAACTGCAATTGCCTCTCGCAAGAACAGAAGGCCGTCCTTTCTATTTACCCCCTGATAAAGAAGGTGACTGAACCTGTCTATGACCCACCCAAGCCGGAAACCCTTGTAGGTGCTCTGCAAGATAACGTGCACAAGGAGGTTGGAAAGTCTAGGACTCCCAAGGTAATCCGGGCAACGGGGAAGAAGGAAAGGGCTATCTCTCCAGAGGTGGTAGCAGAAGCATTGGGTGCCAAACTGGCGGGTAAGGCTCCGAAGGGGGCCAAATGGACACCTAACATGGATATTGTCATGGCTCAGGAAAGTAGGGCTCGGGACATCCCGCCAGAAGTGTGGAAGTGCGATAAGTGCAGGAACACCTTTAACATTACCCGGGATGCCTTGGTCCGGGATACAAGATGCCCCAAGGCATCCTGTGACGGTAGGCTTGAGAACACTGGTGAGGTTGGTCGGATCAACAGCAGGTGTATGATGGAAAACGGAGTGGTGGAAGTAGCACTTGTTTTTGACCATGACGGTTGCACACTGGCATGGCATGACCCTTCAGGCAGAACAGGGATCAGTATTCCTGACACCAAGTCTCATTGGGATATCCTTTGGGAGCACCGTGAAAGACTTGGTGGTGTGGCGCATACCCACCCATGGAATGGCGATGCATGGTATTCCCAAGAGGATGTGACTACATGGTCTGCTAATGAGCGTGCCTTAGGCAGACGACTTCTGTGGCCTGTAGTCACTTTCACAGACGTACAGGTGTTCGAGTGGGTAGGTCCGGGGAAATTTGACTACAAACCTGTTAGGTGCCCAGAGTTTAGAGTAGTAGACATTGATGAGTTGAGACAACGATCAAAAGTTCCGGTCGTTGGAACCCCAACTGGAAAGGAGTAAAAACATGGAAGAGAGAATGGCGAGAGTTAACGTAACTTACGATGGCTGCATTGGAGACCTGACAGATCCGGTCCCTTATGACATCTCGGATACCGAAGTGCTCAAAGTTGCTGAGGAGTCCATCGAAAGCAACACGGTGGTAGGCATCCCGGCTCAGACAGATGTTGACCTGGAGGGCTACGTGGTTGAGCGTTTCCCGATCAATCCTGAAGCGGGGCGGGTCGAGAACGTGATCATGCTCCGTCCGAAGAGTGCATACGGCAAGAGTTCTCTCTGATAAAGAGAGTGGATTGAAACAAGAGTGGATATGGGGCATGACTGGAACTGGACGAGTCATCATCGTTGGGCTGGGGGCACTAGGGTCACACCTGATGCTCCTGGCTCGCAATTGGCCTGAGACCTTACAGGGTGCGGACTTCGATTCGATCGAAGTCAAAAACATGCGATCACAATTCCACACCAAGATGGGTATCGGAAAGAAGAAATCCGTAGCACTCCAGACAATTCTCAATGGACTCTTTGGAGTCAAAGTCGATTCGATCCCGCACAAGTTGGTGCCGGATAACGTATCATCAATCTTGGACCATCCCAGACTGGTCATTGACTGCACGGACAATCCGGAAGCACGGAACTTGATTCAGGGACATTGCAGGAAAGAGAACATCCCTTGTCTGCACGGGTGCCTGTCAGCGGACGGCAAATTTGGTAGAGTGGTGTGGTCAGAGAACTTCAAGGCTGATGATGTTGACCCCAACATCCCTACCTGTGAGAATGAAGACCGGGTGGCATTCTACTCATTGGTGACGTCCTATCTCGTCTTGACTGCCAGAGAATTCCTGGATAACGGTAGGAAACACAACTTCAATATCACCCCATGGTCATTGAAAGCCTTCTAGAAAACCCAGGCTTTGTGGTAAGGTGGGGTTGTACTTCATGGTGGGGCTCCCGATAACTCATGCTACCCAAATCCAAACCTCTGTTGGTCGAGTACTTCCAAGATTATTTTCCGGCATTCATTCTTCCAATGGAGTTCAATGTATCGGAACTCCCAGCCATGTGGGAAGCGCAGAGGATGCATCAAAAGTATGAAATGGTCCTTGTAATTGGGAGGAATGACTGTCCTGAGATACATCCTGGGGAGCCCTATATCCCGGTAGAAGACAGTTCGTTTATCCCACCACCAAAGAGGGCTTATGGACGACGGAAAAATCGATTAGTACATGAGATGGTGGAGAAGTAGCAAAGATGGTTTGAAGGAAGGAAGGATGGCCGAGCGGCTTAAGGCACCTGTTTCGAAAGCAGGCGTGGCCCAAACAACCACCGGGGGTTCGAATCCCTCTCCTTCCGCCATTGAAATGGAGTAATACGTGCTGTGGAGGTGAAGTGACATGAAAGAATCCAGGTTGGATACGGACATCATTTGCTTCCCCCAGGGTAAGGTTTGGCACCGGGCCAATCCCCAAGGTGCCTGGACGACTCGCTGCGGGAAGAAGCTCCCGCATGAAGTTAAGGCACTAGTAGTGGGGCAAAAGCGGAACCTTGTTTGTTCGTTGTGTGAAAAAATGTACCAAGAATCGCACAAACAGGTGAAGTACTATCGCCTCGTTGTCCGTCCCATCTTCTCTTTTGGGACGATCAGCGAAGTTGAATCCAGAATGACCAAAGAGCAGTTGAACGACTGGCCTTCATCGGCTGAATCCCGTCTGTTGTCTACATTGGAAGATAACATCCTAGATCGGCTGGCAGAGTACCGGATTGATGCACTGCATGATTACGCCTTCCCCGGGTCTGACATCTACTTGTTTCTCAGGTCCAAGTTGGACATTAGCGAACTGCAACGTAAGGTAAGTGGCATCCTGACAGGTATCCCGCATAAGGGATACGCCTCTGTCTCTATACATGACGGGCATCTCAATCCAGTGATGCGAACCTTTGAGACCGTAGCAGAATACTTCAGAGAACGCTTTGACAAGAAAGGATAGGGGGGTCTAAGGAAATATGCCTGGAGAATTCCTAAGTCAGTACAAGCAGATGATCCTGGACCTGTTCAAGATTCGTGCTCGCCACAATGAAGAAGATTCTCAAGAGGAAGACGACCACCTGGACTGTATGGATATCGTTTGGGAGCACCTAACTGATGAAGAAAGGAAAGAAGTAGCCCGATTCGGGGATAGCTTATCGGGGATACAGCCCGAATGACTCCTACTATTCTACATCGCAAGACAGACCAACACGATCTGACTGCCTCCCTGTACTATGGGGATGATGTCAGAACTACACTCAGGAGTTTTCCTGATAAGTCCATCCACCTAGTCTGCACGTCTCCACCCTATTGGGGACTACGAGACTACTTAACCGGAGAATGGGTCGGCGGTGATATCTCCTGTGACCACGAACAAGGCAGAGATGGGTGTGGTCGTGCAGATGGGCAGGTAGATGAAAGAGGACAACGCAATCGGGACGGAGCCATTGCCCTGACCAAAGGCGTGTGTAGTAAGTGTGGTGCCATACGGGTAGATAGCCAAATTGGTTTGGAACCTACCCCAGAGGAATACGTCCAGCATCTAGTGGAAGTCTTTCAAGAGATAGGCAGAGTGCTACGGGATGACGGTCTTGTCTACCTCAATCTGGGGGATACCTATTGGGGTGGAGGGTCCACTACAACTTATGGCCAAGATCCCCGAAACTTCTCTGAGAAGTCTACTCTAGGGGGTGTCTACACAGAAGGTCAGGCAGACCGTCCAATCAAACCAAGAGCGCACCCCAGACTCAAAGTCAAAGACTTGATCGGTGTCCCCTGGATGGTGGCTTTTGCCTTACGGGATGCCGGGTGGTTTCTCCGGCAAGATTGCATCTGGCAGAAAACCAATGGTATGCCATCCCCAGCTTATGATCGCTTTGTGTCTAGCCATGAATACATCTTCATGCTCTCCAAGAAGGCACGTTACTATTTCGACTGCGATGCTGTCTCGGAACTCGTAGAAAACCCAGGAAAGCCCCGAGCTTTCAGAGACGCTAAGGATCATGCAGCAGGGACTCTACGACAGGACAATGGACGAATGTACCTACCTCAGGAGAAACGGTTCAAACGGTCTGTTTGGACGTTATCCACTCAGCCATTCCGTGGGGCCCATTTTGCGACATGGCCTCAGGCTCTAGTTGAACCGATGATTCTCTCAGGAACTTCTGAGGTAGGATGCTGTGCTGAATGTGGAACGCCTTATCGCAGGATCATCGAGAAAATAGGTGGAAGAGACTGGCGTGAAGACGAGATGGTAACCATTGGAATCCCGGGGGAGTTATCCGGAGAGGGCCCTTACAAGAGAGGCCGTTCCAGGGAACCTCTCAACGACGTGCAGAAACGGGTCACTAAGGGCTGGGAAAAGACTTGCAGGTGTCCTTGTACCAAAACCATGCCTTGCACTGTCCTGGACCCTTTTAGTGGGAGTGGTACCACAGGACACGTAGCATTCCAACTTGGTAGGAACTACATTGGAATCGATTTGAATGAGGGATACCTGTCTTTAGCAAAAGAACGAATCTTGGGGTATGAAGAAGGCAGTCTCTTAGACATCCTATCTATGGAGTGACTTGACCTATGGATGTAATAGACACCCTCTGTGGTTTCAATCGAGAGCAGCTTCTGGAGATACTAAGCCTTCACATTCAGACAGCTACATTTCCTGTCAGGCATGCTGGACCCCAGAAGGAACCGGGGGCTAAGACAAAGAAATGGTGGGGCGGGCCTGTTGGCAAGGTACTTCGGTATGGCCAATCTCTTGACCATGCGTCTGTCATTCATTTCCTCAAAAAAGAATGGAAGGGAAGGCATATCAACCCGGAGGATCGGAGGCCTAATGACCAGCAACGTGCCTGGCGTGAGTGGTGTTCTTTTCTGGCCTATCTGGCGAAGAATCATGGTGGCTACCAGAAAGTGGGGCTCACGCCCCCTCCGGCAGACATGGATGCTGTCACCGGAGAGACCACCAGCAGCTCCATCATGGAGGTGTTTGGGATCACCGATGGAGTCATGGAGGGCACAGCGAGGTTTCGTGTCCACAAAGAACGTGAACGCAATGATGGCATCGTCCTACAGAAGAAGGCCCTAGCTTTTGAACAGCAAGAAACTGTTCCTTGCGAGATATGTGGGTTTGATTTCAAGGACCGATATGGGGATGTGGGGGAGAGGTACATTGAGTGTCACCATATAGTGCCCCTCTCAGAATCCGATGATGGGCGTCCCACCACATTGAATGATTTGATCCTGGTCTGTGCCAATTGCCATCGGATGCTCCATTATGGAACACCCATCCCTAGCATACAGGAATTAAAGGAAATCGTGGCGATATCGATACGAGCGTTTTTCTGTTCTTTGAAATAGGGCGCAAAAGACTGTTAGGCTTTCGACTATCCGGGTAGTATGGGTGTGCAGTTGATGGAGGCACTAACAGATGAAGAAAACAGTCAGTTTGTGGAATCAGAGCTGTTCTCACTGGGGGAACGTCCCCGCCGATGCACTGACAATGGCCCTAAAGGAGCAGCTCCAAATCATTCCTGATGGCTCTATCTATCTGTTGGAAGAGTTCCTCGACGCCCAGTTGATGGACCTGGAGACTCGTACCTTCACCAATGGAGTGGGGGATCGGGCCATGGACGGCCGTCCCGGGTACTCACAGACATGGACTGAGATGGAGATCCTGGACGGATATCATGGAGAACACGGAGGAACCTACACCTTCTATGCGTCAGAAACCGCTGAGATTGCTGGTCTCTTGAATGGGCTCTCCGGCGAGAAGGAGATCGTCTCCAATGTCGTTGGGGGCACGGTATCCTTCTCCGTGGATGTCACGTCACTTCTGGTCACTCCCCGGACAGTCGTCGTACGCGTCCAGGGGCATCGATACGAGGTGAGATTGTTCACTGTGACAATGAAAGCTAGTGTCACTATCAGCTGAGGAGATGCAGATGGCTTTTCAGAAACCAGTAGAACGTATCCTAGCAGATATCTGGAAGGGCGCAGGAGACCACGGTTATAATCCCGTGCAATTAGACATAAAAGGGATGCGGAAAGAGATCCATCGTATCCAATGCATTATGGATAGCATGGCAAACCATGACAGGAACCTCCAGACTGATGCAGATGCGGGGTGGGTGTATCTTTGGAAGCTGTTGGATACTGTCAGGGTGAAGTTGCTCCCGATCCAGTAGGAACTTGGAGAACCGAGTAGTAAGGTGTGTTGTGGGAGGTTAATTGCATGGTAGCTCCAAAGTGGACAAAGAAAACACCAACGAAGAAAGGCTGGTATTGGTTCTATGGCTACCCCGATGGGGTAATGGGTGACACCACGGAGTCATCCAAGCAACTTCTTCTTGTAGAAGTCAAGATCATTGCAAACAAGAAAACGTTGATAGTGCCAGCCGGGGGGTCTTACTTCATGTTTGACGCCCTAGGCAAGTGGATGCCCGCAACCCTACCTGAAGTCCCAGACCTGTCTGATGTAACTACTGGTCTTGTGTTCTATGACCCTAAGAAAGTGGTGCTTTGATGTCCAGTAAGCAGAAAGCCAAACCTACTAGTGCCGTGCAGTTGCTTGAGACAATCAAGAAACGCATTCCAGTGGGCAGACATAGTGGAACGTTGGGTGCCAAGAGAGGTGATGCATGAGTCGTCGCAAACCAACTAATGATGAATGGCTTACCCGGAAGTGTGCCAAGTGCCGTAACCACATCTGGGGTAATGACGCCGCTGACGGCTATGGTGGCTATCGAGGAGTGGATACCCCGGAGTGCTGTGGAATTGCTGACATTGAGTTGGGTACTCCCCGGTGTGGGCATTACTCGCCTGACAAGGAACACGGAGGTGAGCGATGAACCCCTTCACATTGGATGACGCAACTCTCATAGCTTTCTTGGACAAGGCTATTCGAAGTGGCCCATTGCCATCCATTGTCAAGGTTCAACATCGGTTCCTTGATGACAACGACGGGTTCAACCATGCTAGCATTGAGTTCGGGGTGAAATTGACGACTCCCCCAAGGGTTGAGTTCCCAGCTGGTAATCAGGAGACTGTCTGGCTTGGTTTGGCGATCCCAAAAGGGTCTCCCGCGGAAGACCGGGTCAGTGTCACTGAACGGCTGAACATGGCAATATACAGTGTCAGACAGATGAGGGCTCTAGAAGAGGAATACGGCCGGAGCTAACTCCTGCTAGTATGGAGATACATGAGGGCGAACAGCAAAGTACTGGATGGTATGGTGAAAGTGGAACCCTGTTCAGACAATGGCAAGGTCGGAACTAACCGGGCCGGTATTCGGGTTGAAATCCAACCCATGACCCGGTCATCCATATATCCGTGGTACGCCCGATGCGTTGACCACGACCAAACAGTCTCCGCTGAGACGAGAGATCACGCTCTAGCACTAGCCCGTGGGACTACAGGCTGGTGCCCGCACTGTATGACAAGGAGTGGACATGCCAGATAAGGACAAGCCCTTAGTAAGGGTTATGAAGAGCCACCTGATGGCGTGGTCGGAAGGAATCCTTCTGAGACGAGACCAGCAGAGCCTCTTCATAGTAAACGAACGTGACTGTGTAGCTGCTGAAGAGGCTCTACACAGGGACGAGTTTGTGTGGCTCTTAGATGACCTTGGCCGTGTTATCTCCAAATGTACTTTGCAGGAAGTTGATGGGAAGAAGGTGATTGTCGAGTCCCCTTTGACCAAAGCAGACCGGACGTTTCTTGCAAAGGCTTTGATAGTAGGAAGAAGGTATAGGTCATGTCCCTCTTCCTGAAGAAGAATCCTTCAAGGCAGCCGCACTACCGTGCTTTGCGGTGGCTCCTAGAATGTGGACATGAGGAGTTGGAGCCAACCAGTCTCTTTCGGCTACAGAAGGCTCGGTTGTCCTGCCTTATCAGCAGCGTGACCTGCCGGGGAATATGGTGCATCCAATGCAAGGCACTTTGTCAGCCGGTGAAGTTCCTTGGGACGTGTAAGTTGGACTAACCCACTTTTTTCTTGTTAGGAATCCTTGTGGTAGGGTAGTATGAAGTGTAGGGCGGTTCTTTGACAGTTTGGTGCTTCACTGGCAAGGATGCATTTCTTGTCAGTGTCTCACAAGGGGAAAAGGGATATTGCCCCCCCTTCTGCACGATGGAAGCACTCGTAATACAGGACTCGGATCTAGCCTTGCCTGTGGAATGAGTCTATCTTGGGGCGGCTTGTTGAGACTAGACATCCCAGGTAGACGCGCCACGGTGCCGCGCAAAACGTCTACCCCCCTTTACAAACGGAGCGGTGATCGAGTGGCTTATGATGCTAGTCTTGAAAACTAGTGACGGCTAATACCCGTCCGGGGGTTCAAATCCCTCCTGCTCCGCTACTAGGACAGTAGAGTAACTATGTGGATACTACTTCTGGTACCAAAGCAAGTCTGCTAGTGAACTGTCCCTGTACCCATTGAGGCTGTCAGGGTAACGAGCCTTGCCTTGAGTGCTTGCAGCGGTCGAACGAACTCCCGCAGGGGAGACGCATTTTGGATTCACTTGCGACTCCTGACCGGATTCCCGGCCAATCGTTATACTTAGGGTCAACACCCCATAGGGTGAGACTGGCTTGCTGTGGTTGCGGGGTACTAAGCAACTAGGATAGCCAGAGAACCTATGTGTCCTCAGACGTGTTAGGTCGTGTCCCGATGGGGCTGAGGCAGGCGGGACTTGGGTACTCAGGGTTGTCACTCCCTACGAAACCTGAGATATCGACTCTAATACTCGTGCGGTCCACGATGGGAGTACCGGTAGAGTTTGCTGGCCAACTCTACTTGGAGTCAACTTTTAATATGATGATGAGACCAGATGATAATCGGTGGGAAAAGTACCAAAGGACACAGGCATAGTAACCTTGGAAGCACCAAAGTGAACTGTCAAATCCGTAGTCCTTACGGTCTGAGGCACGTTCCCGTAGTCGGTTTGAGTCCGACCCCGATTTCATTCTTCCTGAAGGAATTACAGTCATGTACGAGCGAGTCAAGAGATACAATTGGCAGCGGCCTTTGTTTGCCGGGCCACTGATCATTTCCATCCCAATAGATGAGATCATTCGGCGGGCCATCCGAGGGGATGCAGAACTGCCTTTCCGATGTTACGTTTACTCGCAACTCAGTGGTACAGTGTCTCCTGTGACAAACCGTTTGTTGAGACGGGAGCCAGATCATGACATCAGCAGAACTTCTTACACACATCGTTCAAGCTATCTGTGAGTTCCCGGAAAGCGTGAAAATCAATCACCTGAACGGTACACGGACAGACGTATTTGAGATCTCCGTTGATGAGTCCGACCGAGGAAGAATTATCGGAAAGGGCGGCTACACCCACCAAGCCCTTCAGACGATTTTTGTGGCTATCGCCAGAGGTAAGGAAGACAAGCACACCAAAATCGTCATCCTGTAATTTCTTCTGTTAGGTAGCGTTGGATTAGAGTAGTAGATGGTGCAGGTATGGGTCTTTGCACATCCCCGTTAGGCTGAGAATGGATAGATTCATTGACAAGAATGTACGGCTTAATATAGTGACGACCTTGGGAGGACAAATGAGGCACCATACAAAGGACAAAGGGGATGCTGGTTTGGGTTTTGTGATTGCCGATCTGCTATCAAAAGGTATCCAAGTGGCACTACCCATCAGCGAACACCTGTCCTTTGATTGCATTGCTATCTCGGAGACTAACCAGCTTTTACGCCTATCCGTCAAATATCGGGCCGTTGCACGAGGGACCATCATGGTCCCTCTGAAAAGTTGCTGGGCGGATCGGCATGGGGTACATATAAAGAAGCACAACAAATCAAGTTATGCTGCAACAGCTATCTATTGTCCAACAACGGATTGTTGCTATTATATCCCAAATGATGCAGTTAGCTGGGGCATTTGTTTACGGATGCAACCTTCCAAGAATCATCAATGCAAAGGGGTCAAGTTAGCTGGCGACTTTGCAGACCCAATGCAGTTATTTGGTCGGAGTAGCCCAATTGGATAGGGCACGGGATTTCTAATCCCGATTATATGGGTTCAATTCCCATCTCCGACTCTGAAAGTGTGGCTTGTAAGAAGGAGTGATACTTTGATGTGCTCCCGTAGCTCAGTTGGCCAGAGCTGCTGATTTGTAATCAGCGGGGCGGGGGTTCGAATCCCTCCGGGAGCTTTGGGGAGAGTAGCTTTGAGGAAAGCACCGGATCGTATGCCGGAAACGTAGGTTCGAATCCTACCGCCCCACTGTTTGTTTGATTTGATGAAGAGGTGACAAGATGGGTCTCATTACAACAGTTATCGTGATCAACGACGCCCTTGAAGAAATTCGTAACAATCCAGGGGAATTTTGTGCTGGACTCGTAAAGGCAATCTCTCTAGCGGGAACATACCCGCATCCAGGTCCTATCCGAGCGGGACATCATGCCACTGCTGCCCGAGTTATAGAAACACACCATGTGGATACAGTGGTTGCTGTAGCAGTCGGGGCTAATGATGGGGAGATCCTGTTCTCCACTCCTTTTGACACATCCCATGTGGATGCCCTGAAGTTGTGGGCTGACAAGCTGGGCTACAGTGTGGTGGAGAAAACCCAGCCAAAGCCACGGAAGTGAACTAAGCTTCGCATAATGAACGATGAGGTGTTCGATGTCTAGCAACTTTGCGCCCTTCCTCTTTGTAATCGACACGGACACCTATGCAGGCAATTTCGAGCGGGAAATGTGTGCCTGGATTACCGGACGTTTCGGTGAATGCAGCCATGGATTGGAAGAGGCCAGTGCGGCACTTTACGGAGATGGCCATCTTACCCAGAAAGCATTTAATTGGTTCTGTGATCATATAGCATTCGTTAGTGATGAGCACGGCTGCTCAAAACCTGTAGAGATATACCCAACCCCAGGCTACTTCAATGACGGTAACGGGAACCACTGGCCTGATGGCACAGACCCTAGAGTGGTTCGCAGGAAGTACCTTGCATCGATCAGAAAGGACAAGCCCACGAAAAACGAGTTGGCCGCTGCTGAAAAGAGTGGCCCTTGGTATGCCCCGGCTTACCTGAGTGTGGCTATTAATCTGGACATGAAACCGCCTAAGAAGATCCTAGAGACCATGAAGCAGCGGGCTCTCTCGTACCTGACCGCCCCATGTGGGGGTGACGTTCCTAAGACCATCCTCGGATTCAGATTGACCAAACAGACATTGCAGACAGAGGAAGAAAGTGTCTGACGCTCTGTATCAAATAGCCGCAGTGATGTGCAGAAAGCCCCGCTGCTGTGGAGGACGCTCCAAATGACCACTCAAAGCCTGTTGGAGTCATTAGTCTGGGAGTCCCGGATTGAATCCGCTGAGAATCGTATCCGGGCGCAACACAACGCCACCTGCAGGCCGGGACAGATCATGCCCTATCAGTCTTGTGCGTTTCTTAGGATGGTTGACGCTTTCCAGGCATGCCTGGAAAAGAAAATCTCCGTCTGATCTGTTAGGTTACCTGAAAGTAGAGTAGTACAAAGGTGTATGCGGGGGTCGGTGTAATGAGCATTACTTCACTTCTCTGGAATGACGCCTACAAGGCATCCATGGGGGATTTCATCCTCCATAGACACCCCGGGGTCACTTCTCGGTGGGCTTTTCGATGCCGCAATCGTGAAGCGGCTGGGGTAGACTACAGGGACATCATCACCCCTATCCGTAGGTCCGTGAACAACCTGTTCGACTTGACCTTCATGGATGATGAGATTGAGTTCATGGCTACTTCGATGAAGTACCTCCACCCATCATATTTGGACTTCCTCAGAGTCTTCCGGCTCCAAAAGCGGTTCATCAAGAAGTTGGATACTGATGGTCCAGATCTGGTAGGTGATATTGACGGCCCATGGCTGCATGTCTCCCCATTCGAGACATTGATTCTCCCTATCGTCTCAGAAGAGATCGCAAGGTACTACCATCCGAATGAGTACAATGGTGCAGTCATGCTGAGTCTCCCTGACTGCCCCCCGGTAGGGAACTTCACGGAATCCACGAGTGCAATCCAGTCATTAGGTCCAGCGATCGCTGCCCTAGAAACCAAGATTGAATTGGCCCGAGGTGCGTCTGAGACATTCCGATTCTCGGACTTCGGACTTCGGCGTGCTTTCTGTACTGACTGGCATGACTATGTGATCAGGCGACTCACCGCAAGCCTCCCAAAGTCCGTCTTTGTTGGGACATCCAATATGTACCTAGCAAAGAAATACGGCATCATCCCCAGAGGGACTATGGCTCACGAGTGCCTGTCAGCCTATCAGGCTCTAGTGCGGCTCCAGACATTCCAGAAGCAGTTCTTCATGGACTGGATCGATCATTTCCGTGGGGAAGTCGGATATGCCCTATCTGACATCATTGGTATGAATGCTTTCCTTCGTGACTTTGACCTGTACCTGGCTAAAGTCTATGACGGGGCAAGGCAGGACAGCGGGGACCCTGAAGCCTGGGGGGAGGCACTGATCGCCCACTACGAGAAGTTGGGCATCCCATCTCACCACAAGGTGGCCGTATTCTCGGACAATCTGACCTTCCCCAAAGCTATTGCTCTTTGCAATAGGTTCTCGGGGCGGCTGTTGCCCTCGTGTGGGATCGGAACAAACCTTACAAACGATATCCCGGGGATCGTAGCAGCACAGAATGTGATCAAGATGATTGAGTGCAATGGCCAGCCTGTGGCAAAACTGAGTGATTCCCCCGGAAAGGAAATGTGCAGAGACGCTGATTACATGACGTACTTGAGGAAGATTTGCTGCTGTTGAACCATGAACCTAGAGAGGAAGAAAACGATGATTAGACAGCTCTCATCCGAACAGTGTAAGCAGATTGTAGCCAACATTCGTACTAGCCTCAAGGACTACATGCTCAAGAACCCCGCCTTGAAGTCTCTGGTGTTGGGTGTCTCTGGAGGTGTAGATTCTGCCCTTACAGCAGTTCTGGCTCGCCCCGTATGCGACGAGTTGGGCATTCCTCTGATTGGAGTGAGCCTGACTATCACCAGCAATAAGCCGGATGAGATCAACCGGTCGGAACTGGTAGGGAATGCCTTCTGCTCCGAATTCTGGCACAGTACAGACTTGGAGAAGCCCTTTCGGGCACTCAAGAAGGTGACAGGAAGGAATGGTGATTCCACTAAGATCAGTCTCGGGAACATCAAGGCCAGACTCAGGATGATCTACTTGTACGATTTGGCGGGTAAACGCCAGGGGATGGTCCTGGGTACTGACAATCTCACTGAGTACTTGCTCTCATTCTGGACCCGCCATGGAGACGACTTTGACTACAATGTCATTCATGGACTCTGGAAGACCGAAGTCTATGCCATTGCAGACTATCTTGTCGGCACCATGACGGGTCTACAGGCTGAAGCCCTTCAGGTGTGCATCGATGCTAGTGCCACGGACGGACTTGGGGTGTCCAAGACAGATATCGACCAGATCATGCCCGCTTGGAAGAGTCGGCATGCTACTACTAGAAGTGCTTACGCTGAAGTGGATGACCTGCTGGCAGCATACACGAAGGATCCGGTAGCCAGCGCACAGAAAATGCCTGTCGAGAGAAATCCGGTCATTCATCGGCATTTGAGATCGGCATTCAAGAGGGCGCTTCCCATTAGCCTGTGGCGGGAAACTCTGTTGAAAGAAACGGAAACCCTTGGGGCCATCTCCAATCAGTCCGTAGGAAACCCGCTGAACGAAACTGAAGCGGGGGCATGAGGATCACATGGTACATACTCTAATTCTTGCTGCTATTCTCACAGTTGGAATTTCCACGGCAGACATTCCCACGGGGAAGTATCAGGATAGGACTTTTGGTACCCCCGTTGTGGACGCCATTGCAACGCAAACAGCGAAAGGCTTGTCTTGTACAGAGACCAGTAAAGTATCTGATCCTGTAAAGGTACACACCTGTAGTGGGGGCGCTTTCCTTGATAGACAGGCCACCATGACCTTCCTGTCGATTGATTCCAAGCTGGAAGGTGGCAGCACCTTCATCCGTCTTGCGCCCACCGAGATCACTTTGCTGGTGGGATTCCCCAAACATGTCTTAACCAAGATAATTGCCAAATATGGGGACCCTCTAGTTACATCTGACAATCCAACGGATGCAACTTGGGAACTCCAGTCCGACAAGACGGCGATCACTATGAACGTTTCCCCGGGGACATTGACGATCACGTACTTGTCAAAAACTGCAAGGGATCACTTCAAGGAAATGATGGACGATTTGGATGAAGAGAAGAAGTTGGATAAGTAATCCCAGAGTTTGGCTTGAAAACTCGCTATTTGAGTTAACTCAGGTCAAGGGATTAGCCCAAGAGGGCATGACATCGGCCCATAGCTCAGCCTGGTCAGAGTTCACGCCTTATAAGCGTGCGACGTTCGGTTCAAATCCGACTGGGCCGATCCACTTGTGGAGGATGTAGATGGCTAGAGTGACTGTGGACGATGCCTTGGATATGGTTGGTAATCGCTTCGTTCTGATCAGACTGGCGACAATGCGCTGTCGCCAGTTGAGAGACGGGGCGGGCCCCCTGATAAATGACCCCCGGGTACGGCTGAACAAAGAAGCCGTGATTGCCCTGAGAGAGATAGCAGCGGGGCGAGTCATAGTGGACAATACCCCGGAAACCAAGGCGGCCAAGAAATGACCAATTCCATCGGGCCACCAATGACTGAATCTGAGTTAGTTGCGACTATTGAGCGGCTGAATCAAGAAGCGAATGACGCATACGCTAGAGTAGGCCAACTCCAAGAGCAATTGGTGGCTCTGCAGGCACAGCCTGGATCCGAGCACGCCACTGCCATTCTGGCAGCTATGAAAGGAGCATCCTGGCGATTGACGGAAGTTAGCGCAAATGGTCGGATTGAGCTTTTTTGGCAGGAACGTAAGGACGATCCCCGTGATCTAGCAAATGCTGTTCTAACCGCAGCTGCAGAACAGGGAAACCATGCTCATATCCCATTGCCTGGCTACAACGCCCATATCAATGTCAATGACGGGGTTGTTGACATCCAGTTCAAGGGTGGGGATGTAGGTCAATCGGCTAGCCCTAACGTGATCAAGTTCCTGGATGACACTCATGGGGAACTCAGTATAGATTGGTTTCAACAGGGGTGGGATGCAAAAAGAAGTGCTGTGGCGATGATAGAGATTGCACTCGTGACCCTGAAGAAAGACTGTCGGAGACTTTTCAGTGAGGATCCTTGAGAGCCATATCTGCAAATAATTCGTTAGGAGTCCGAAGTTCAGAGTAGTATGTTGTGTGCAAGTTGCTTTGACAACTTGAATATCTCCCGGTCTGGATTGTGTACATGAGAGTGGTGACATTTTCATGTAATTGACGAAGCCCCAAGGGCTAGGAACAAGTCCACTTACACAGGTGGACTTGTAAGGGTAGCCCCAGCCGAAGTAGCCTCTAGCGATCTGGGCGGGACCAGATGAAAGGGCGAAGCGGCTGAAGTGATTTGCCCAACTGCGGGCTTCAAGGCATGATCCCGCAACCTTTGAGGCAACAGGAAGGTGGATTATTCAAAGACCTCATGCTTTCCGTGGTTCGATTCCACGACGGGGGACCAGATTTTTTTTAGGTGAAAAGGATGAGTAAGCCACGGCAGAAATGGTACGGCTTTTTCAGGATTGTTGACGGTGTGGTGTACGGCTATGCTACCGCTCTGCCACCCAGAAGTCATAATGAATACGTGTGGAGCAAGAATCGTGTCCATGTTTACCCAAGGGAGAAAGCCAGCACGAATAAAGAGGCTGCCTACCACTGGTCTCTCATGATGTCTAGCCTGAAGTACCTACAGGAGGGGTACCCTGGAACCTTCCTGGTCCGGGTATCCGCCGACTCCAAACCGATTCCTGTCCAAGTGGACCTGAATCAGTATGATCCCAAGAAGCGAATAGTGGACATTCCTTTCAAAACCTGTTAGATCCATTCCAACTAGAGTAGTATCAAACGTGCTGTGAATCCTTTTGTGCAAAGGGGGTGAAAAGCGTGCAAGGCAAGAACAACCAAATTTGGAGGTTTTCATGCTGCACGCCCTGATCCCTGTGATTTTGTCTGTATCCACGGTTACTGTTTCACAGAGTGATTTCAACTCTAAGATTGAGTTCATCCGGGAGTCCAATCTCCTCTATAATGAGGAAGCTGTCCTCGCTCTTGTAGCAGTTGCCAAAGGCACTAACGTGGACCCTTTAATTCTTGTTTCCATCCTTGAACGAGAATCAGGGGGTGGTGACCCATTATGCACCAACTTCTGTGTCGAGTGGGGCAAATACAAGAAGTGGGTCAAAAAGAAGGGTAAGCGGGTGTGGGTTTGGCGATGGAAGTGTAAGACTCAGTACTCATGCCAGAACTGTTGGGGGAAAGGGGCCAAGATCAAACGGAAACGGTACTCAGCGGCTGACATTCGACGGATGGGTACCGATCTAGGCAGATGGCAGTTGAGGCACGCCCCGTTGAAGCTGGGGGGCTCGTCATGGATTCGATACTTCAACAAGGTTACAGGACGCAAAGAAGGGGCCGACTGTGCTTATGACTTCAATTGCTCCAATGCAGCTATGGTAGAAGCTGTCAAGTACATGATGGAACATCCACGGTTCAAGTGTAGAAGCCCATACATCCCAGAAATGCAATGGGTAGGCTCCTGGAATGGATGCAAATCGTACAGGAGACACATCAAACGGTTCGGGGAATTGACAGAGCAATACAAAAAGTGGGTTGCAGAGAGGCCAGAAAAGAGTAATAGTGAAAGTGAGGTTGTGGAAATGGGCATCTATGAGAATGTGGTTGTGGTGTGTGTGCAAAGGAAGTTAGGGCCTCTGGACGGTGCCACTCTAACCCCAGAGGGGGTACAGAAGGACACCAAACTTGAACCGTTCTTCACCAGACCGGATGCTTCCGTAGTGGATGGGGCAGTCTATCGGACTTGCCGGGACAACCCACCCCCCACTGAAGGGGTCTGGGCGGCTCGTATCGAAGTGGAAAAACGGGATAGCGGGATCGATCAAGTCGGAACTGTCCATTGGATTAGAGTGCAGGATCTGGTGGATGCCTGCATTGATAAGACTTTGCCGGAAGAGCCACCTCCGGTAGAGTTAAAAAAGGATACTGTGGAGTAGAATTGTAGGTTGGGGGCGCCTAGATGATCGAGATCATTGTCAGTCTTTGCCTGTTATTGGTGCTGGCAATAGTTGCGGTGGGGAGCTATGAGGCTGGACGTGCCACCCTCAGGAAGCGGGTCATGTGGGAGTTCTTCAGGCTGGAGAACTGGGTCCGGGACGATCCGAACGTGATGGTCGTATCCCCCGGAGGTAGAGCAGTGGCCAAGCCGTTAACGGCTCAGGCAGTGCTGGTTGAATTGCAGTATTCCCGTGACGTTCTCACTAAGAGGTAGACAGCACATGAGTATCGTCAAAAAGATTGAAGCCATTTTTGGCCCCATATGTGTGCGGGCAACCCCAACACCGAGCACTGCTCTTCTGAAAGAGGGTGTGCCATGGTCTCGGGTAACCCATGTGACCTGTTGCCCCGTTTGGATCCAAGAGGATGCTGTTGCGGAAATGGGCTATTTCCAGTTCGGGACAACCCATCCGGAAGATATGTTCTTTGGTGCGTATGGTGGCACCGGTAGTGCTGCACATTCTGGTACACCTATCCCAAAAGAGGCGATACACACTCTTTTAGAGACAGGTGTGACCCAAGTCATTTGCGAACCATCTTCGGATGGTAAGTTATCTGGCAAACTAACCCTCAGTCTCTTGCAGCCTATCATCAGGAATGTTTTCCAGAGGGGTGCCAAATCAGGTGCACTACAGGCACTCACCATGGCTATAGAACCGCATATCGACATTCCGATAGCCGGTTTTGCTGGATCCGCAGGGACGGATGAACGAATAACCCACTATCGGTTGTTGGCACCTGTGAGTGCTATCAAGTTGAGCATCATGGACGTGGATGTATCACAGGGTTATCAAACAGCAAAGGAATTGGATATCCCTATTGAGAGTCTACGGGAAATACTGGACAAGGTACTTACATCGAAACCACTTTACATTGATGCACAGTCCAAACCTGTGCAGGATGCTTTTGCAGCGGCACTAGGATCAACTGCCATCCATACGATCATACGGGAAGTCACACCGGCAATCTCTCTTGCGTCCACGTCGATTGGCAAGGATCTCTTGAAGAAAGAACTGGATGCTATGCAGAAGGATCCGGCGTGGGGAGTATTGCACCACATGCCTGGGCTGCTGAATACCACACAGGAGTTGGAGTACATCCAGCAAAAGATTTGTGCAGGTATGGGTATTTCCAAAGAAATGCTGGAAGGGAATAAGTACGCTGATGCGAAGTATCGATCTCGGGCCAAGTTCATGGACTTCTCTATGCCTCCAGCACAGCGGGACAGGGCGATAATGATGCTGTCGGATGACCGAAAATCTGAGTCAATCACAATTACAGCAAGAACATCTGCACTCCCGCCCCTGTCTTGGCCTGCTGACTCCGCATCACCTCCCTATGAGGCTACGGTATACACCGACAAAGTCACACATCTACCGACTTTGAAGCTTTCCGATCTCCACACGGTTCCAAACGATTGTATGGCATTCCGGGAATGGTTGGAATCCTGTCTGGAAATGGGTTGCAGCGAAGTCAAACGGCTTGGTGGTAAACTTGGCAAGATCGCTTGCGACCAGACAACCATAGAGCATTTGAGAAAGTTCTTGCTTACGATCAAATCGTCACCCGTCAACGTTGGAGAAGTTCAGTGGCGGGGTATCCCCCTCACGAACAAGTACTGTGTGAAACCTTGGGAAGTCCTGTTCATTCCTGTAGACCGTAAGAACATCAACGTGAACACCTATCAGAGCATATCTGATGGTAAGGAAGGTGCTCACTTTGATCGTGACATGAATCTGGTATACGTGAGGTTACCCGCATACAAGCCAGATGAATCCCCGAATGCCCTCAAGTCTAATGGGATGCTCCTTGACCGGTGGATGGGTTGGGCTCTGGAGTTGTGCACCAGAGATCACCAATCTGTAGACACCCTTGTAGGTACACCTGCAACTATCCAGATGGCTAAGGCTGCTTTGGGTGCTTACTACGGGGAGGCATACACGAGGGATCACTGGGGCAACATACCCTTCAAGGAGATTCTCACTGGAATCATTCAGAACGATGTGTTGGTTTTCTTTGGACCCGAGACTTGCGATAGGCTGGCGCAGGCTCGTAAGCAGGCATCAGCGGCATCCTTTAGGATAGCCTACGGTTCAGAACCATCCAATTTCCCCACGGAAGCAGCAGATAGGTATGCCCATCAAATGGCAGAAACGATAGATGCACAAGCATTGCCGAACATTAGGAAGGTGATCGATAAGGAATTCGGTCCAACACTAAAGGCTTTAAGTGCCATGACAGAAAGTACACCAGATCAGTCTTTCCAACTTTCGGACGCCTGCAAAGAGATGTGCAAGACCCCTGATGGGCGGAAGACCCTTGCAGAATCCATGGTTGCCCCTATTCGCTGTGGTGGGTGGGATTATGGTCATCCGGCTCTTCGGGATTTCTTTGGCAAGCTGGTGCAGGAAGGGTTGGCATATCTAGAAGAGGGGCCGGACATGACAACGACCGGGCGGATCTCAGGTGCTTTTGTCCGTGTAACTCTCCCGGAGTTGCGCGCTACAGACAAGGTTGGCAAGGTCACCACTTACACTCCCAAGTACACCTTCCGGCCTGATCAGAATTACCGCTTGGTAGGTGCTGAACGTACCCCTAGCCTGACGACAGAGACAGATATGGAAACACTCTATAAGATGTTGCGTGGAGATACGGAAACTTGTAAGATCGGTGGTGTACTGTATCGTAGGGTGCTTTCGTTGCATTGGGATATCGACTGAGAGGGCATTCATGGGCTATGTCGACTTGTACAAAGTGAACAATCCTATTCCAGTTCTACCGCCTGACTGGTACACTAGCTTCCCTATCAGCCCCACCAACCTTTTGATGGCTTTTGGGCGGGTAGAGGCACTGGCCATGAAGGCAGTCGCTGTCTACGTTAATCCTGCTGACGTATCTCCAGCCTTAGATAACTATGTGGTCCGACACGGGAGTACCCGTAACCTTCTATGGGGTGCCGATTACATCAAGGCATCCGATGTAATCAACGGGACAATCAAGTTGGTGATAACAAATCGCCAAACCCCGGAGACGTTCTATTCATGGGTCATCAAAAGTCAATCAAGCCGTACCCAGGAGATGGCAGAGCGAACTCTACAAGATGTAGCATCACAATATATAGGTGCCGTCAAGTCCGATAAGTCCCTCAATAAACTGACCGTCGCTATAGGAGACGCCATGAAAAGAGTTGTCCATCAGGAGCCGTCTTTGACCGAAGAGGCGAAGGCTGAGATTTGGAAGGGGTTAATATCGACACCTATCCCTGAGATGTTCGTGTCTCAAACCCCTTCTGGAACTCGTATGGGAATAGACTGGGCCACACCCAGTACTGACAGGACTGTAGTGACAGTTACATCAGGAGCAGGGACCTCAAATCAAAACAATGACATTTGGCGGGATTCCTGCCCAAGCGGCTTTGTCTACTACCCATACCAGTCGTTCGGAACGAATAGAATCGAGTATGATACTGCGATTCTCGACAGATATATCAAGCAGGCACCCAAGGCGAATCTCAAAGGATGCGTGCCCAAGGCAGACGGCTCTTCGGCAACTAAAGGGCAAGAGCAGGGCGGGGTTGCCGCTTGTAGTATCCCTATTCCCGAGCCTATTCTGGTAAAGGCTAGAAAAGCAATTGAGTTGGCCAGTCTGCTCCTGGGTAAATCTGTCTGTGACCAAGCGGTCGAAGACAAGGCCATAACCTTCATGGATCTGTCAGAGGAAGAGATAGACGCGGCCATCAAGGAGCAGGAGACAATCAAATCGCAGATCGGGTTGTGTACGGACTTTGGGCTCCTCCGGAAACTCACCGTGAAGCACATCTCCACCCACTCTCATGCAAGCAGCGTAGACCTCTACAACAAGTTGACGGGAAAGTGCCATGAAGAGATTCCCTTTGATCTAAGATCCTTCTTCGGGGGTCTCGTGCAGAAAGGACTGGCAAGGTTGGAAGAGACTACACCTGAACCCCTGTCCCCAACAGACCCTAAACTTCAGCAGATTTTCATGAAGGGTAGACAGTGGGGTCGTACTCACGCACATGTTTGCTTGGGACCCGTTACTACAGTAACCCTCCCGGACCTCTTCATCTTCTATGAGGATGGCAAACGGAATCGAATTACCCCCACATACACGTTTGTGAATGACTCTACATCGCCTCAGAGGGCGATCTGTTCCCCTGAGATCAAAACCCAAGAAGATGCTGATAACCTTCATGCAGTACTGGCTGGTCGTACTAGAGGCTGCATCATCGGGGGCAACAGATACGAACGGGTACTCTCTGTGTACTGGGACATTGCCTGAAAAGCCTATCCCACGGTACAATAGTTGACAGGAGGTAGCGATGAAAGAAAAACTGTACTACCATTGCGACTTTTGTTCCGTGGCTCTGACCAGTGTAGCCCAATGCAAGGAACATGAAGCCACTTGTCAATGTTGGACCTGTCGTTTCCGTCCCAGCTGTTCTCGTAAATTCCCCAAACGACTCTGCAAAGAAAGAGAAGTGGAACGACGGGAGCCTCTCAAGAAAGTAGCCCTCCAGGAACGTGGTACACCCGAGAAGACATAAACCATCCGATCACTTTTTCCTTGTTAGGTTTCCCCCCCTTTGAGTAGTATGGGTGTGGGGATAGCAAAAGACTCCACAGGAAGGTGCCCGATATGTTCGAAGAGGACAAAGAGATCAGGATACCAAGCCATCTTTTGGCTCTTGTAAAGGACGGGCCAAAGTATTGCCCCTATTGTGTGGATGCCTTTGGCACCGAAATTGTTTGGCTGGATGACGAAACCGTTCTTTTGGCTTGTGGAAGTCGTCTCTCCTTAGCAATCAAAACCATTCGTAGGACCAAGAATTGCCGCATCGGAGAATTGGAGGACGAACTCTCTGCAACAGAAGCAGATCGGGACTACTATAGCGGGATCGTAGACTCCCTTCATCTAGAGCCACTTCATAAAAAAGGGGATTCGTGTCCCACTTGGTACGATGGGACATGTAGGTGCACGGTCATCACTATTAGGAACCTTCTGAAGGCGTTGAGTGACGCCCACCTGGAAATCCGTAAACTAAGCGGGAGCAAAACATGAAGGAGTTCAAGCGAGCAGTAGCGAAACTTGAAGACTGCTATGACGATCAGCATAAAGACTGGACTATAGTTCGGGTAGAGATACCTGGTGTTGCTTTCACAATGTTCAAAGAGTGGCGAAAAGGCATAACCCTGGAGAGAATAGAGGCGTTGAGAATCCAGGGGGAAGGAGACATCCTAGCTGCCTTATCCGTCAGCAAGGCCTACGGAACAGATACCGACATAGAAGTCGCCGCCTAGGTCGAGGCCCAAGATGGGAAGCAAATTCATCATCAGCATCGAGTCCACTCCCAGAACAGTAGATGATGTCAAATGTATCTTCAAATTAGATGCTCATCCGGATAGGGATGCCGTCTGTAGAGAGATCCTTGAGGCCGTAGAGGCACGCAAACGTCTGGTTAGTATGGTAGACATACTTGACCTGTTCTTGCAGGAAACAGACCGTGAAGCGGCTCTCAAACGCACAATAGATTTCATCGGTAAGATAATCGACCAATCACCCTCCGAAGTCTACATCATGGAGTTCCACGGAGATCTCATGGAACACAGCGGCATTTTTGCCAATGTCATCCATGACAGGGTCAAGATCCGAGAATTCTAGCAGTAAATCTGTTAGGTCCGTTTTGATTAGAGTAGTAGATAGTGTGAACAGGGGGTGTTTGCCGTGATTCATAGTTCTGCCGTCAATAGGATTCGATTCAAGGGTATCCTGGATGTTAATGCCCATGTGGGCACCTTCCAGGTGCAGACTCGTATCACGAGACAGAATCCCATGGCACCCTATGAAATGGCTGTAATACTGGTCCAAACTGGCACCCAAACGGAATGGAATCTCCCGTCTGACATCGCCCTTGAGATCCCCACGGGAGTAATCGGGTCTCGGACCTATAGAGTGGCACTGCTCTGGCATGAGACAGCGACATATCAAGAACACTCTAAGACATATACAGAGGTTCGGGGGCGGATGGAAAAATCTCTGATTCGATATCAACGATGGTACCGAGAATGGCGGGAGAAGCAAAATGGCTAGGCACACAGCATTCATAGTTGGTGGGGAGCCATCTCTAGTCTATGGAAATCTGAAGCGCAAACTGGCCGATTTTGGAGTCGATGTGGGGGCGCATTCCCCATGGGGGAAGATCGTAGAGCATGTCCCAAAACACTGTACCTGTGTTCTGATCATCAAGGATATGATCGCTCATCGAGAGGATGGGACTACGGCTCATCTAGCCAAGAAAGAGAATCTGCCGTATGCTCGAATCCCACGAAAGTTCTCAAAAGCGATCCCGGCCCTTTTGGCGTCTGGGATCATTCAACCCAAACCGGAATGTATCAAACAGGAGGTAGTTACAGTGACACCGACAAAGACCAGTACCCCTAGAGCCGTGATCTCAGATGTTGTGAAAGAATGGGCAGTTTTGCTTATCGAGGAAGACCCCGAGAAGTTTCTGACCCGGAACCCCGAAGGAAAGCTTGTGGCATCCGAGTCTGGCCCTTCAGTCATGCTGCCCAAGCTGAAAGAGTTCCTTGCAGGTGAGGGTACCAATCCTATGCCTGGAGACAGCGATCTCACCACCCTCTGTAACGAATCAGCTGCAGCGGTTGCCGCAGACTGGAACTCCTTCCGGGTCAAGAATGTCAATGAGAAGCCTCATGTCGAGTGGGTACGCTTCACTCGGATCCGGGAAGCATGGCTCAGAAAGAAGCTCTCGGAAATGAAATCTCGTGGGGTTAGTCCCCAGAGTGTCAATTCGCTCAAGAACCTGACTAAAGATGTGTTCGGAGTTGCCCTCGGAGATGTCAATGTGAAAGCCATCCTGGCAGGAACAGCGACTACCCATGCCCCGGTAGTTCCCGAAGGCTTCATCCTTCTCCTCAACATTGGGGAGTACTTCAAGGAAAAGGTACGGACACTGGGCTTGGATATGGGGGCCTCCAACTCTGCTATCCGGCAGGCGGTCGCAGCTGGTAAGCTGAAGGGTCACAAGTTTGGTACCACTGCATCCACCCCCTGGTATACCAGAAAGGAATGGGTGGACGATTACCTCACTAAGATCGCTGCAGCCAGAAAAGCCCCCCCTGTAATGGAGGAGCCCACCACCAAGAAGCCGATCGTGGCTGTGTCAACTCCCCTGCTGATCCGTCTGGATAGCCTGGCGAAGTTGGTCGAAAGGATGAGTTCCGATCTGGACAGTATGTCTCTGCGTGTTGCAAAGCTGGAAGGGCTCTCCAAGGTGTCTACTGGCATTAACACCAAAGAATCCCCCGATATGCTCAAAGCCTTGTCAATCCTTACTGATCTGGGCTATGAAGTCTCCATCAGGAAGGCACGTCCCTAGAGTTGTGGGGGGTTTTTAGGCTTTTCTGTGGCTGCTTATCGTGGTTCCATCTGACAGTTGCCTATCCCCAATTTCGGCCCGCATCTAGGATAAATAGAGTTGGATACACGTCCACCAAGGTTGAAATGTGCAACGAATCCAGGCAGTTGTAATCGTACCTGTTAGTCATCACTTTAAGTATTGGGCAGGATAGTCCCCTTGAAGTGGTGTCCCATGGGGTACGCCGTAACCTACTGTAATCACTGGATTTTGCAAAGGTGCAAAAAGATGTTTTCAGCTGACATACGCCATCAAATCGTACTTCTCCAATGGATCCTCGACGGATCCAGCACCAGACGCAGTGACCCGACCGAACAGCCATGTGGGCCGATTCTTATCGTTGATGAACGGGACTTCCGCAACCCACACTTTGCCGTTGGGCACCCCTGTGGAGCTGTGGGTGTACTCAGCATCCCGCAGGTAGAACGGCAGTTCCTTTTGGTTCATCTCTCTCATGATATCATGGACAGGTTTCCAGCTCTGATCCGTGAAGTATCCTTTGGTGTACTTTGACAGGATGCTATTGATCACTCTGGCTGCCTTTTGCTTAGTCATCCCATCAAGAGGCGTCCCGTAGGAAGGCTCAATGGTCGGGTGCAGTTGAGTTACCATAGCCTGTTTGAGCAAGGGGATGATATCAGGACGAATGGTTGGGTTCTGGTAAGCAAGTTTGATGAGTGCTCTTCTAAGGTTCATGAAAATGCTCTCCTTTCCCTGTGAAACCCACAGGGTTGCTACAGGAGATATCCTGATAGGGAATTTAGGGCGTCACGATGAGTTTCTTGACTTCACCTGCTTTGACTGCGGCATCCTCTTTCTTCTCAGCGAAAGCAACTCTTCTAGCGTCCGATGCTTTGATTGACGCCTCCCCGTCATGGAGTGTCTTCAGGATAGCCTGCGTCTCAGGTTTCAGATGCATGTTGTCTACCCGGGATGTAAGCCCCACCGCACCTGGTTTGATCATCTTGACTACATCTTCGGACATCTTGTGGATAGCAATGTCCCAGATCATATCCAGGTGCATTCCGGCCGAGACTGAAATGGGCTTCTGGTCATACATGGCTGAATGTCTCTCAGCGAACAAAACGAGCCCTGCACGGGTTCGCAGCTCTAGATCGAAGTAGTACACAGGGGTGGGTATCGCAGGGGCATTGAAGCTCAACTGAAAGCGAATGGATACCCTCTTGTCTCCAAAGCGTATCTTCGGGGTATGAAGGACTCCCCAACCGATGATGTGGACTTCGATGTCATCGGCTGTTACCAGCCGATCCAACACTTCCTGTTCTGTCTCAGACATTGGGACGTATAGGGAGTTTGGGTTCTTCCCTCCAAAGGGATTGGTCTCTTGAGTCATTGAGATAACCTCCAATTTAGTTCAAGACCTTCACATGGCATGCTCGGGGCCGTTCCTGCCTGGTCCCGGCATAGAATTGTACTTTCTGATTCGCTAGGGGCAACCTGCCATTCATCACCTCGGAACGATGCAGATGATAGGCTATCCCGTCATCCCCCCGAATGAACCCGTATCCACGAGTGGGGTCGAAAGACTCGATGGTTCCTTTCAGAGGCAGTGGCCGTTGTGTTCGAACAACCCGATTTGCTCTTAAGGTTGATTTGCCTGTAGTCGTTTCTGTGAAGGTGACTAAAACCCGCTCTCCAAGAATCGGGGGCGGGGGCGGGTCAAACCCATAGTCTCCGGGCTGAAACGCCCCCAAGTGGAAAAAGACTTCTTGTCCAGACTTGGAGAGGGCAAAGCCATAGAGCTTCTGGGGGATGTATTTACATATTGCCATCTCCTCGGGGGGAGATGAATCGGCAGCACAAGATCGAGCGGACACGAGTTACTTCTTCCCCTTCCCCTTGTTCCAAGGGACAGGTTTCGTTTTGGGCTGTTCTGTCTTCTTGGACGCAGGTTTGGTGACCTTAGCATTTACAGGCTGTGTCTCCTGGACAATGGGTTTTGCAGCCACTTCCTCTACTGGAATGCTCACTTCAACTTCCTGTAGGGCTGCTGTTACGTTAATGGGTTCTTCCTTCAGGACGGTTGCAACAGGAACCCCCTGAGGACGAATGACCTTCAGATTCCTAGCTCGCATGAAAGGTGGGTAATACGTCATGGCTCATATCTCCTTACGTGTCTTGTGAAACTACCAGCACCCACCCTTCTGGTACACTGTACCGTGCAAGTGGGGAATATCGCTCAACGTCGATGGGCACCGCTTTCATTTACCTAACCGAGTGCCCCCGTATTTACCTACCGTTCGCACCGATTGGGTGTTGATCCGATGTTGAAAGTTGTCCTCTACCTGGAGGTAGTCTGGCATTGTGTAGTAGGCAGTTCGAAAGACAGGTAGAAGTCGAGTCTGTTCCTCTGGCAACAGCAACGGATAAAGGTCATTGAAGGACAAACGAGCATTAGGTATCTCTCGAACGAAGAGGACGATATATTCCATTTTGAGGCGAGGCGGGTTGGTTTCAGACCCCTCCACACCTTTGAGCATGTTTACGTCCCCGTCGTACCACCATGGTGATGTTGTTCCCAAGGGTAGACCCCCACCTGAGACAGAACTACCAAAAAGACGGGGGCTATAGGGAAATTAGGGGAGTCAGGACACTTCGTCTTCTTCGAAAATGGAATCCGAATCCGTGGGCTTTGGGGTGTTGTCGGCGTCTGGATCCTCAAGCAGTCTATCCAGATCGATTTGATTCGACTCCACCAGAACCTCAGCCAGGAGACCCGTTGGCTTCTCTTGCTTGAAGTCTCCACCCTTGCCCCTAGGGGGTTCCGCTATGGGCTCAGAACCGGGGATAACAGTCTTTTCAGAGTCGTCATCCACGAAGGGTTCTTCTGGGGCGGTAGTCTGGGTTGGTGCAATACCCAGTAAGTCATCTACATCGATCACTTCAGGTTTCCCAACAGCAGGGGCGGTTTTATGGAACCCTCTTTGCGGTGGGGTCTCTTCAAGATCAGAGAGATCAATCCCGGGCTCTACTGCGGGGAGTCCATCTACAGGTGTGGGTTTGGGGACAGGGGCCGTAACCAAAGCGTTCCACTCATCTTGTGATTTGGGTGCCCCACTCATGATTTCTTTGATGGTTGCTAATGGGGGTGTGTCAAACTTGATGGTTGATGGTTTGGGGTCGGAAGTCCGAGTCTTTTCGATGTCATCCAGGAAGGCCAGGATGCCTTTACGGTTTCGGCCGTCGAAGGTAGAGATATCTGCCCCAAGAGATGCGGCTCGTGCCCTGAGTTCTTCTATCTTGGGGAGTTTGTCTTTACTTAGAGGCCCCTCCATTTGTGCGAACACATTCATCGGAGTGGGGATGGGATTGGGCCCATTCATGGGAGATTCCGTAGTCTCATCTAGAATGGCCCCAATCTCAAGTTTACTCAACATATCGATCTGTTCGTCGAAGGGTGCCCAAGCGTCTGCTGTTTGGCACCATACCTGCCCCTGTGCGCCATTCCCTAGAGAGAAGTCAAGGCGTTCCTCTTTTGTCCGGAATCTAGTCATATAGACTGACAGGCCTACTTCCGTCATCTGATAGAACCATACCTCTTGTTTGGGCTCCTGTGAGGACTCCGAAGGAGCATCGTAGGCTAGAACTAGATCTCCTGTTGGGGACAACCCTAGTACACCCTTGGTTAGGAGATTGTTGATATTCGAAAGGTGTTCCTCTACGAGCTGGTAGCACAAGTTCTTTGTACTCCGCTCTTTAAGGATGCATCTAAGCTTATCCATCCGCTTCTGCACTGAGGACAATGCAGAGAGGAAGGTTGAGATGGGTGCCCCACTCTCATCGGACAGAAGGATTGACTCCAGCAAGTTGGTACGTGTCTGTTCATCTACAGGAATGTATTTCACCATAATTGGTTACCTCCGATTAGACGCTAGGCTCAAAAGGGATTCCGGCCACAATGGGGGCCATTTCTGTGCTAATAGCCAGGGGCGGTTTGTTCTTGCTAGCTGTTTTTTTCAGCATGTCAAAGTACTCCCAGACTTCCGAGACATGAGGCCCCCTGATAGCTTCGGATGAGTTGGGGTCATCAGGGTGGGCGACCTTGTATTTGGCGAGAACAAGGTTCCTGAGTTTGTAGTAGGTGTCTGCTTTCAGGCCCAATAGGGAAAGCACATCATCGGCCTGCTCGGATGTTCCAAAGATATCTGTGACCTTAGTTACGATCTCAGCTATATTGGGGGCCGGGGTGTTTATAGTGTAGAGATCAAAGAGTGGATTCCAGATGGCCTGTGCGTAGTCAGAAACCATGTAGTTAATGGCATGTGCCATCCACCACACGAAATCATCTTTCTCAAACTTTGCCATATCAAGAGCCATCATACGGTGAGCTGAGAGAGCCGCTCTATTGGCTCTCTTTACCTGGACGGCTCGGACGTCCCTCTTTCTCTGCTGCTTTTCTTTGACCTTCTGTCTGTGCTTTTCCTGATTGTGCTTGTTCTTGTTCTTGGGCATGGCTGGGGTATCCTCCAATGATGCTACGTTACTCTACTCCATTATCGGCTTTGAATTGCTTGAAAAACCGTGAGGCATATCCTGTATCTCCATAGGAAATCTGCTCTGCCCCTGCGGGCCTGCTTTCTTTTCCGTAGGCAGCACTCCGGTTACCCCATCCATCTTTACTGGACTTCCGCATGAAGCAGCCGGAGCCACTTGTCAGTGGGCCAACCTGTTCATCCAGGGTTCCTACCGGGCACCCATGTTGGCACTCCCAAACATCCGTTGAACTGGCTTTGGTTTGGGATCCCTCATAAGGGTGTCCCGCACCCCCGCCGAAGGGCTTAGAGCCATCTTTCCATCGGTTGATAACATATCCGGGTTCCTCTGTTGTCCCGATGTGGGTACAGGTAGGAAGATGCTGCAGGAGCAAATTGGCTGGCCATCGTCCTGATGCATGGGGGTAAAAATCGGATGGATGCGGAACCCACCCGTCGTCATTTAACAGACCGAAGGTGTTTGTTCCACGCTTTTTGGGGACATCGGAGACATGGCCCCTGATCCTGCATCCATCTACATTGATCCCACTTGTCCCCCACTCTAGGGCATTAGCCACAATGTTGGGTTCCACTGTAGGTTTGCGGGCTATGGCTATCAAGAGAGTCACTCTCTTACCTGCTTAAAGAATCGTGATGGTTTTGATGGGTCTCTGTCCTCATGGTACTTCGGGTTATTCCCCATTGGGGTCCAGGATCCACAGTATATCCGGTTAGGGGTCACATGATTAGTCATTTTGCCACGATTGCCTGCTTCGTGAGTTTCGGATCGATCTAAGATTGGGATTGGGCAACTGTCTGAGCAACACCAATTGGGAATGCTTTCTACCCCATAGTTATCAGGAGCGTGTGCCCCGTCTCGTGTCATCTCGTGTTCATTCCAGCCGCGAGCATCCGTAAATGGTTTTTGTCCGGGTTTGGCTTTATGGCGCTCTCCATGCCCTATCGTGACTATGCCATTCTGTCTACAATCAACATTATGCTGTAGAAGCACATTAGCGGGCCATCTACCGTCGAAATGGGGTGCAGATATCCGACCCCCTAGACCAGCACCGAAAGTCCCCTTGTTGGGGGTATTCTCGTAGCCTTTGCCATGTCCGGCTCTGGCAGCACTTTCATGTGTGCCGTCTGAATCAATCCTGCACCCATCTACACTGATCCCACCACAGCCATGCTTGATGGCATTCAGCACCACAGCCCCAACTATGGGTTTCCTAGCTATGGCTATCAGGAGGGTCATTCCACATCCTCAAATGGGAACTGCTGGAACAGTCTAGCAGCAGAGCCAATATTGCCACCCCAATTTTGACGGGGGTTGCGTCCCTGATTTGGGCCAGACATTGATGTGTTCTCAGAAGCTTTGAGGAAATGAGTCGTAAGCAAATTTCCGCTAGACGTCACGGGAAAGCCATCAATCACGCTCACGTCTTTTTCAAGTACGATGTTGGCTGGCCACCTACCGAGTGGAGAAGGTTCGCTCAAAGTTTTAACTGGCATGCTTCCTTCATAACCATAGTTCATTGACTCTGGCTTACCAAATCTCCTTCCAACGAATCCGCGGGACATTTCTAGCATTTGTTGGCGATCCCCTTGGGTTGTTGCCACCCGACTGGCATCTACATTTATCCCGCCCCCTCTCCACTTAAGGACGTTCTCTGTTATCGTTCTTCCTGTGATTGGTTTCCTAGCTATGGCTATCAGTAGGGTCATTCAGCGTCCTTAGACGAAAAGGATTTAAAGAAGCGAAATGAAGAGCCAGAGTCACCAAACCTATGGCCCCCCACGTCATCCCCACCATATCTTCCATATACACTGGTGTCAGATTTACCATGACACCACGCAGCCCTAGAGGAACCTGCCCCGTGCACTCTCGGGAACGACTTCGTTATCTGGCGATCTATCACAAGAAGTAGGTTGGCTGGCCATCTGCCCAAATCACTGCCCGTTGAGTATTTCTCAACGATGGGTTGGATTTCGCCTATCTTCCCACTGAAAAAGGAGGAGGAGGAGGAATGCCTCGTCGTGGTACACTCAGCACCAACTCTACACCTATCTATATTCAACGCCCCCCCCCTGTACTAAGGACGTTAAGTGCTACTGTGTGACCTTCACCCAAAGGCTTCCTAGCTATAGCTATCAATAACGTCATTCTTGCTGCACCTGTTTGAAGAACCTGGAGGCACCACCCCCATTATCAAAGGTTCTGATAATCCGAGTCCGGGGAAGCCACCCTCCTGTGTAGATCACATCTTTGTTAGAAGATGTAGTCAACTCAATGTTGCCATTCGAATGTAGAGTACCGCTTTGCCTGTCCATTTCTTTCACAGGGCAACCTTCAGCACATTGCCAGATAGCCCGATGCTCTTCCACTGACTGTCTGTCTGTCTGTCTGTCTGCCGCCACCCCCCCCCCCCCCGTACACCTTATCGGGTCCGGAAGAACCAGCGAACCGAGACCATTCCTTCCGGGTTACCTTCATAGTACCTGTTTCCTTGCAATCGGGTCTATGCTCTAAGAGCGCGTTAGCGGGCCAACGACCGAGGGGAGAATCCGTGGCTTGGAATACCTTGCCGGGTTCAAATCTGCCAAGGGATTTTCCTGTTCTTCCGTCTGCTGCAGTCATGCCCCCATCTGTCATTCCTTTGACAATCCCACGCATATGCTCTGTACCGCAAAACAGTCTTGCGGCGTCTACATTAAGCCCGCCGCTTTCGTATGCCGCCACATTACGGGTGATGCTGCTTTCAGATACAGGTTTCCTAGCTATGGAGATCAGAAGGTTCATTCCTGGACCTGTTTGAAGTACCTTGCCGCCGAGCGGTTCGCCAGATTCACATCATTAGAAACACTTGCTTTACGGAATAGGGCATCAGGGAATAAGGTGCTAATGGTACCACCTAGAACAACATTGGTCGGCCACGCCCCCATGGAGTTAGATCCCGTGGGATTTGGACGTACCATAATTGATCTCAGAGTACCAAACCCATAGGCTTTACCTCCGGGGCCATTTGGGTAACAATAGGTATCCTGCCTTTGGTGCCTACACCTATCTATGTTCAATGCCCCCCCCCCTGTATTGAGGACGTTACGGGCTACTGTGGCCTCACTCAAGGGTTTCCTAGCTATGGAGATCAGCAATGTCATGAGTCGATCAACTCGTATGTCTGGACCCCGTAATGTGCCCGCCAATATCTCAAAGCATTTCCATAACAGTCTTGCTCAAACCAAGTATCACTGTTCTCCCGTAGTGGTCTCTCCGGCTGAGGACAGGGCTTGAGCATCATACGTACCCTCACCTTGACGTCACAGCCACAACTCAAAAGTCTCCCGAACGTGATCCTATTCGGAAAGTAGAGGAAATCCCCACTAATGGGAGTGGTCAAGTCTGCATGGCAGACCGGGCATCCGGAGATATCCCTTTCCAATTTCCCTTGCACCGTAGGGTCCAGCACATCAAAGATACTCTTAGCATCACTGTCGGTATCCCAGACCAGCATATCAGAAGCCCTCATCTGTGACATGCCCGATTACAGGTGACAACCTTAACACTCCACCATCCATAACGAAAGCATACTCCCCCGTAGCCACAAGGGCTTTTGCTTCATCCAAGGACTCAGCAGGTTTTAAGTCCATATTAGCAATGGTGAAGCCAACAGTCTCCCAGATAGAGTAGCCAATTCGTTTCTCTTCTGTCATCCTGCTACCTCAACTGCATTCATCCCTATTACCCCAAATTCATCCTCCAGTCGCTTCACAGCCATCTTCACATATTCGGGGTTCAATTCTATCCCCACACAAGAACGGCCATGGAGCATAGAGACGAGAGCTGTAGTTCCTACTCCAAAAAATGGGTCTAGGACAGTGCAGGGGGTAGGGGACGTATTGTCCGAGCATTTACAGGTAGGTTCCCACCCAAGAGTACGATCAGCAATAGTTTGCTCGGTATGCAAAACTGGTCCGGTCAGGTCATCATCCTGAGATAGCCAATCCATCTCTGTATTGACCGGATGGTATTCCTTCTCAGATGGAGCCTCCCATTTCTTGACTAGTCGTACCCAAGGAGCACCACAGGTTGGGCAGCAACCCTTCTCGGAAGTCCCAGCCAGAATACAGGGTTCGGCCAATTTAGATGGCATGACGGCAAAATGGCCCCCATGGAAGGGTTGCAGTCCTATCGTCCACACTGATCGTTTGTTCCTGAAGAATGGGTCACCCACACCTCGATGAGTCCCCACATTGGTTGTTGCGGATGCCTTGGATAGTGAGTCCACCAGGGTTTTGTGCTTACCTCCTATCCGTTCTTTCTTTTCTAACATCTTTTTGACGTCGGAAGGCCCACTTTGGGGCTCTTCCAGGATAGCAGTTGCATCGTAGAAATACTTGGATGATTTGGTCAGCATGAAAACGTGCTCGTGAGAGCGAGTTACTCTATCTGTTACTGATTCAGGAAGGCCGTTGAACTTCTCCCATATGATCTCCGATCGCAACCACCACCCATCTTCCTGGAGGGCTAGAGCGAGTCTCCACGGGATACCGATCAAGTCCTTGGGTTTGAGTCCGGGCATTGAAATGGAACGATGTGGTGCACTATCCGGGTAGGAGTTAGCCTGCCATTTGGTCTGAGGCACATTGGAACCTTTACCAGGTTGGGTTGCATAGCTATCTCCAATATTGAGCCATACAGTCCCGTCTGGGCGCAAGACTCGTTTGATCTGTCGGAAGACCTCTACAAGATGGGCCACATATTCCTGTGGGGATGATTCAAGCCCTATTTGATCGGGGTTGCCATAGTTGCGGAGGCCAAAGTACGGAGGTGAAGTGACAACACAGTGGATTGATTCTGCCGGTAGGGACTTCAACACGGATAGGCAGTTGCCTGTATGGATCATCACTTTGTTCGGTATGCTGATCAATGGGCTACCTCCACGAGGCTATCATCGCCAATGACTCCAAAGTTATCAGTCAATCGTTTGCAGGCGATCTCGGCATAGTCTTGGTTCAACTCGATGCCTATTGCAGACCGGCCAAGCTGCATAGCAGCAAGACCAGTGGTCCCTGCTCCAAAGAAAGGATCTAGGACAGTGCAGGGGATAGGGATACTATCAGAGGTACATTTACAAGTAGGCACCCATTCTGTAGATAGCACTTTTCCTGGTGATAATCTCCCGCCTCTTAGGGACATTCCATCTGGTCGATTGGGGTCATAGGGATGATTAGGCCGGTCACATCGGCCGGGTTCTTTGTCAAGGATACGTGTCCAAGGGGAGCCACAGACTGAGCAGCACCCTTTCTCAGATGTTCCAGCCTTGATACAACGGGTAGCCAGTTGAACGGGCATCGTAGCAAAATGTGCCCCGGAGAAGGGAGAAGTCGGGATATCCCAGACGGAACGGGCATTACGTTTCCCATTAGAGGGCACAAGTCCTAACGGGCCACTATGGTTCCCTGTAGTTTGTGCTTTTACTCCACACCCACCCTCTAGGGCACCGTGGCTCTCATCACTGGCTGCTTCCTTGATGGCTTCGGCATCGTAGAAATACTTTACCGACTTTGCCAGTAGGAAGATCAACTCATGTGCTTTGGTGCAGCGATCAGAAACTGATTCTGGCATGCAATTTCTTTTGGACCAGATGATGTCTTGACGTAAGCACCATCCATCTTTACGAAGAGCAAAGGCTAACATCCATGGGATTCCTACGAGATCCTTTTCCTTCAAATCCCCCACCAATCTGTTTGGACGTGAATCTCGCTTACCGTCATCAAGTGATCCATTGCCAATCATGTTGCGACGATTACAAGCCCAAGCACTGGCATAACTATCCCCGATATTGAGCCAACAGGTTCCGTTTTTTCTCAGTACCCGGTGTACTTCTCGGAATACTCCTACCATTCTTTCCACATAGGCATCCGGGGATTCCTCCAGCCCCTGCTCCAGCCCCTTGTCAGGATGCCCCTCCGGTAAATACGACCGCAATCCCCAATAGGGCGGGCTAGTCACACAGCAATGGACGGAGTTATCAGGTAGTGCCTTTAGCCGTTGGAGAGCATCCCCAACGTATATAGTTGTCTTGAAAGGTAAAGAGAACAAAGCGTATGCCCCCTTGTGCATAGCAATACCCTGCACAAGGGACTTTACTCTATTCTACTCGGTAGGGATTGGAATTTCCCCCATCCTTTTCAATGCAACCGTCCATGCTCCCGTGTAGTTGACTGGAGTACATTTAGGGCAGTTAGCCGTCACCGTCGCATTTTCCCACTGTCCCATGGGATCTGTAACCTTATTCCTGCACTTCCGACAGATCAAGAAGGTGTATTCGCCATTGGTTGGGTCTTGGCTGGCTTCTATCCGTAACTTCTGGTCAGATCCCAGTGTAGGTCGTTCTTCATCATCAGTTCCTCTCTTCATCATCATCTCCTTTGAGATTGACTAGAGCACCGTACTTCGCTTGGAGTTCTGCAAGCTGCCTCTCAAGGTCAACAATCCGAGCATCCCTACCATCCCAGGTGTCCTTCTCATGGAACTCCATGGCCTTAGCAACGGGAGGAAGCCCGCAATCGCATCTAGGACAAATGAATGTGCCACCCATGCTCATAGCGTAATTGGTGGCTCCACAGATACAGCATGGTCCATAAGGCATGGCTTCAATCCTCTGTTCTATGGAACTTCCGTCGAGTGAATACCAGAAAGTAACTGTGGTTTTTGCGGGCATGCACCTGTTTCTTCATCCGGCTCACTACAGGTCTATTACTCCGCACAACCACGAATAGGTCTTTGCAGAACCACCCAAGGTCGGTCATGTGGTTGATGATATCTACATGGGTCAATCGTTGCTTATTAGCGCACACCTCGTCCTGACACTTTAGGATAAGGACACCGGATGATCTCAGCACCCGGTCAGCCTCTTTACAGGCATCCTTGTAAAGCTGTAGGATCGCTCCTGAGTACCTGTCCCCGGTTTGCTGTATCGCCTGTAGCCCATAGTACTCAGAGAACGCCTGCTGCCCTGTCTGGTAAGCGGTATTCCGGGCACTCCCTTCCATATAGGGCGGGTCTATGACCACGGCATCAATGGTGGCATCCTTGTAGGGAAGGTGCCTGCAATCGACTCCTGACTGGATGTCCGTTGCCAGCAACTTGTATCTGAGCCTATTGACGTTCCGCCAGAACACTCCTTTACCATAGGTTACATCGGCTATAGTAGCCCCATCCGGCACATGAAGTTGCAGGATGTTGGGGAACACATCTGCATTGCCACCAACGTGGGCGGATAGCACTAGGTTCGTTGTTGAAATGCCACCTTGGGTTCTAGTCACTTCTGCATCACCCGATGTACTGGAAGGGCCCAACCAACTTCACATTATTCGGATCGCTATTCTGCAATTTCTTGTGCTCCCGTGCTTCTCGCCGGGTTCCAAACTCCCACAGGTACCTACGACCATTAAGCGTTCCATTTTCAGTATCAAAGAGGAACCACTTGGGAGAACAGCCAGTTGGGCTTTTCATGACCCGGACGAATCCCTGCAAAGTCGTACCGGGCAGAACTATCCCCGGGCGACCGGCAGTGTAGTCCTGGAAGGCCTTACGGGAAGTGAACCACACCCGGTAGTGGGGGTGCTTGAATCCCGGCACGGCAACAAAAACCTTCTCGTGGTAAGACGGCACTAAGTTAGCCATGTCCGGCCCCCTTTCACACTCTTACTACCCTACCTCCACAAATCCTAACACAAAAATTATTGTGCGTTCGCTTGTTAGACTTTAAGGTAAGTGGGTAGTATAGGTGTGAAAAGGGGGTTGTAGGCATGAATCCTTATGTGATCTCATTGTTGTCCATTGACGTCGGATTTGATGTTCGGGTGCAGCAGTTGCCCGTGTCCATTCCCAAGGGAGTTGATTCCTTTGAAGTGATCGTCCCGAAGGGCAATGGCGCAATGTCTCTCAAGGGGGATCGTACCAATGTCGTTCGACGGCTCAGGTTGCTTGGCTACAAGGTGGCGAAATGAAAATTCGTTATGATCTTATACATCCTGAAACTTTGAGTCCTTTAGGAACATTCGATGCTGTTGATGACGCGATCAAGCTCATCCATAGCTTCGCTGCTAAACGGCCGATACTCCTCCGTACCTTGACCAAGAGTCATTGGTGGTCGTCTTGGGTAGTCGCTGGAGAGTTCGTCCATGTCTGGGACGTGGGGGGCAACTGCTGGAACATTCTGAGCCTAATCGGCATTTCCAACTCCTTGAAATGAAAGCACTTTCATTCAATACAACTTTATAGACCAAACACCCTTGACCTTTTTCCAATTGAATGTTACGATCCGCCCCATGAAAAGGCTCATCCGAACCTTCAAATACCAACTCAAACCCAATGACCAATCCTTCCGCTGGCTCAACCACACCCTCAACCTCTGCCGTTCCCTGTACAACGCCGCTCTGGAAGAGCGACGTACTCACTGGAAACGCAAACGTATTTCGATCTCCTGTAATGATCAACAGATCTCCTTGACTCAAATTCGTTCTGAACACCCCGAATTTGCCGAACTCCCACGTCGTATCGCCGTTGACTGCCTCGTCCGGTTGGACCGGGCATTCAAAGGCTTCTTCCGTAGAGTCAAAAAGAATGTCGAAGAGCCTGGGTATCCAAGGTTCAAGAGTGCTAACCGGTATGATTCCTTCAGCATCGCCGCCCCGCCCGGTACGGGCTGGAGCATCGATACTGACAAATCCATCATCAAAATCGGTAAAGTCAGTATCAAAGTCAACTTCCATCGTCCCTTTCATGGGCAACCCATAGGTTTCTCCATCAAACGGACAGGTAGAAAATGGTTCGTCGCCATTACCTCTGACATAGGTGAAGCACCTGCCAAAGTTCCTGTCGCAAAACATCCCGTAGGGATGGATTTCGGACTCGAAACCCTCCTTACCTTTGATGATGGTACAATAGTCGGGAATCCCAGATGGTTAAGGGACAGCCTTGCTAGGCTCAAAGAAGCGCAGCATCGGCTCTCCCTGAAGACCAACAAGCGATCTAGACGTAGGGCCAAAGCTAAGGCAGCACTCAACAAATTGCATGAACGAGTGGCTAATCAACGTAGGGAATTTCTCCACGTTGTCTCTAAGGACATCGTGGAGAGGTTTGACTACATTTGCTTTGAGGATTTGAACATTAAAGGGTTGATGCAGTTGCCGTCCCCAACGGGGAAGGCAAAGGGCATACACAGGAACATTGGGGATGCGTCTTGGGGGATGTTGACCAGCATGGTCATTTACAAAGCGGAAGAGGCTGGTAAATGGACGGTGCCCGTCAATCCTAGGGGGACGTCTCAGGTATGTGCAAAGTGTGGGGCTGATGTTCCCAAGAAACTGCATGAGCGCGAGCATCGTTGTGCGTGCGGGTATGTGGTCCATAGGGATGTGAATTCAGCAAATGAGGTACTCAACCGTGGGGTACGGTTGGCAAAGATCCCAATAGAATGGGACCGTTGCAGAGTCGGATTTCATTGCCGATAACCCCCATTCTCCCAGAAAGTACGTCCTCCAAACAACGCCATTTCATCTCCAGCTTCTCAGGTGCAAAGGTGATCAGCAAGTCCAACGAAGACGAACCCTTCCATGTGGGAGTAGTCGCCGGGTGGACTTGGTTGCACGATAACATTGCCCCTTTGCTGTACGTGGGTTCCGGAAAGTGTCCGAAGGACATTACTCCAGACATCATCAGGGGAAACTCCGATTATCGGATACCTCTTGGAGTGGTCATGCGGTGGACTCAGAATCTGGAGAATGCCCTCTCCAAACTGACTCCCAAGGAGCAGGTAGCGATCCTTTATTCAGTGAAAACGAGGTAGAAACCTATGACGACAGTTTGGATCCAGGAATGGGAAGAATCGGAAAGAGGTTGGGGCGTGCGCCCCGATGGCCACACAATTCATCTCAGGAAGAAGGATATCCAAACCTTTCTCCAGCGGATGCGCGACGCTGAGGCAGAACAGGGATACAGTGGGATGAACCCCCCTGAGTGCTATTCTCGTCCCGATGGAGAGCCCTACATGGTTGATGTTGAAGATTCCGATATTGTCACCATGGTCAAGGTTTCCGATTGCGGGGTCTGGGGCAAAGAAAATCACTGTCCCTGGAAGAAAATCAGTTAGGATTGCTCGGATTAGAGTAGTACGGGATGTAGTGCGAGGTGAATGTCTATGTGGTCTTGGCCCTTACCTGGTTTCATTCCTTGGATACTCAAGGACACCTCTGTAGGTGTCGAACACCCCGACCCCAGAGTCAAGATTAAACCTGGAACCATTCTTTTTGCTGCCCCCTTTCAGCACTTTGTACATGCTGTAGAAGATGGTGTGGTAGAAAGCCTCACGCCTCTTATCATCCGAGGCGATTCGGGTCTCGTGCGTTACTTGCATACGCAGGCCATTATTGATGTGGAGAAGGGTGCTCTTGTCAAACGGGGCCAGAAGATCGGATGGCTCAGTATCGGTCTGTTCGGTATCGCTCTTGGAGCATTAGAGTCCAGGGGTGATTACATCAACCCATACCCCAAGTTGCTCGAAGCTTGGAGTCGAGTCACGAACAGAATCCACAGGGATATATCTTCACCCCCTACAGGCACAATCGAACGTAAAGCACTAGTCAATTGGCTTCTAGAGCATCGGATCTGGACATATCCCACTACAGTCAGGATGCCCAAGGAAGGGCATGATGATGAACTGTTCACGCCCATCCCCGGTAGTACCTCCAGCACCATGAACAGTGATGGGCCTAACTTTGAGGATCGGGTCGTTGATGATAGCTCTATCTATGAGTGCCTTGACGAAATGTTCGTCTACGTGGACCCCACCACAGAACAGATAGACGATGACGAAACCAGGAACACCGCTTTCCGGGTCTGGCTGGAACCCCTTCTCTGGTATGACCGTTCACAGGAAAAGAATGAGTTGGTACCTGACAAGGGTTGGGACAAATGGAACAAATGGGGACACAGTGGTTCGGAGGTTTTGGAAACGAGTGGTAGGGACATGGAAGATGCCCTTGTCAATCTCGCCTTGAAGGTCAAATTCTTCTATGGGGATGGCAAAGAGTTCCTCCCGGATGCCCCACACCGCTGTAGTGGGAAATTTGATGAACAGGAAAAGTGGCACCCTGGTTGCCAGGATGCTGGAGATGGATTCTGCTCAATCTGTGGTTTTCTGATTGTTAAGGAGGATGGGTGAGATGAAAACGAATGCTAGGGATTATGATCTTGCAAAGGCTTTGGTTGGGAACCGTCCGGGCTCTTTCATCGGGATTACTCTCAGGAAGATCGGTAAGACTCGAATCGATCCAGTGACGAAAAAGGAGACCATCTTCGGCAACGAAACTGTCAGGGTAACCCTGATCTCCGGGTTCGACTACGGGACCCTCGTAAAGAAGTCCCAGGACATCCTCAATGGCCTTTCCATGGCGGATGTGTTGGCAGAATGCACGCAGAAGCGGCTGGTCGACCCCAAGACGAAGGCAGTGGCAGATTTGGAAGTCGTTCAGCATGCTTTTCAGGAACTGCACGAATCTTATGCCAAGTCCCTCTCAGATGAGGTAAGCAAGGAGACCTCTGAGGTGATCCCTGCCATGGGTCCGCTCGTGGTAGATGGGAAGGTGATCCCCGGTGTGAGGGTCTATCAGGGAGCCGGAAAGCCGGATGATGTAGGAGTTATATACGTCTATGGCCTGAAAGTTGCTGAAAAAACCCTGAAGGATGCATCTGCAGGCAAGTGGGAAACCAAGTCCGCACTCAAGACTCAGGTAAAGGACTTGATCAGGGCTAAGCTGCCTGTAAGCAGATTCACTTCCTATAAGCTTGATACGAACTTTATCCTTCGGGCTGGAGGGCGTGTGGTAAGTCGGATGAATCTGGAAAGAACTGACAAGGCAGCTCCTGAGACGGCAGTCCTGGATGACCTCCTGACTGAAATCAAGGACTAAGGGGCCGTCTATGGGGAGAAAAGGAATCGCGTGGCATTTCAAGTGAGACCACACATGATCGGATTGACACCTGAATCGGATGACCTGATAGAACGCCTCTACTGCCAGACGGTAGCCGCCCTTTGGGAAGCTGTCTTTGCCCGGATATCCAAAGAGGAAACCGAAAAGGTTCTCTCTGCAATTGCTCAGAATCCTGTGGCACTCCCCGCCGAGAAGTGGGAAGACAGCCTGCTCACAGCAAAACAGCAGATGACTCGTAAGCTACGGAAGACCTTTTCTCCGATGGAAATGGACTTTCTAGTCCACGAAATCTCCCAACAGATACGAAGTGGGACATATCACAAGGAGCCCAAATGATGAAGCCGGTCAAAGAGATCAAGAAGAGCAGTAAGCCAATCGACCCAAGGACGTTCTGCACTTCCTTCAAGGAAGGAAACTTTCGGCTGTGCAAGTCTTGTTCCGAATATGAAGGCTGCAAGCCTTACTTCAAGGCTGGATCGGGGGGTTCTTCAGCGCCTCCAGCTCATCCTTCCACTCATGAGGACGCTTCCCGATAGTCCCAATGTAGAGCACCTGCCCTAGTGACGGGTTGAAGGATCTGACCCCATAGGATGGACGCTTACCACAAGTGGTTCCGTCCATCTGGAATCTTTGCTGTGCAAGTACTTCAAAGTACATCCCGTTCTGTCCGAACCTATATCCGTAAGAGAATCCCGAGTAGTAATTCAGAGAACGCTTCTCACCCTTTGCTTCCCCACGGGCGATGTAATTTTGAGCAACAACCTTCTGTTCATCATCCGCTTCCAAGCCAGCCAGGTAAACAATCTCCAGAGGTGGTGTCTTGGCCTGAATCAACGATGGTTCGAAATACTTGTAGAGTGGAATGCCCTTTGGCTTCTGGCCCCAGGGGCAAAGCAGCTCTGTTTTGTCTTTCGTTCTGATAGTGACAGACGTTCCTGTAGCGTCTATGCAATCGACTTTGGTGCAATCGTAGTCCAGAAGGCTTACCGGCACTCCAGAGTGCACCTCCTGTCCTTGATAAACATCGGGGTTTGCCTTTGATAACTTGAAATCGATCCAAAGAGTGTCCCCCTTCTTGAATCGGGGCCCTTTCACCCCACCTTTAGATGCTAGTAGGGGGCACCCCATCTTCTTCAATTCCGCCTCTACCTCACCAACCCCAATGGGGTTTCCATGCCGTGTAGTGAACACCCAATCCACGAAGTCCTGAGTATCCTTTGAGACAGCGACCTTAGGCGTTGCTGCATTCTTTAGGAGCGGCACCAGATACCGTCTCATTTCAGGGTTCTCTTTGGCGATCTTTCGGAGTTTGGCTTCGAGGGTCATTATGATGTGCTCCTGTCCTGTGGGAACCAATACAACACACTGAGACTGAATCTGATAGAGAGATTAGGCAGAAAGATTGATCACATCGATGGGCCGATTGTTGAAACGATCCACTGTGGCTTGTTGTATGTCAAAACCGAAAGCCCGTCTGCCGAGTCCTGTAGCGGCCAGGATTGTTGACCCACTCCCAGCAAAGGGGTCCACGATCAGACTATCTGGCACTGAGGACTGACCTAAAAGAACTTGGAGTAGTTCGATGGGTTTCTCTGTAGGGTAAGCCCCGTCCCCCTTTATTCGCTCGCACTCCAACACATCCCGGACGTTCCTTGATCCAGTTACTGGACGGTCCCCTTTGGAACCGAAATATATCAATTCATAGCATGACCTGTAGGGATATCCCATGCCTGGAGACCCAGGTTTCCGTCTAGCACCCACTGGACGTTTGCAATTGGGGCAGCATTCTTCCACCAGGGTGCCCACCTTGTTCCAGATGACAGGCTTCTTTCGAGTGAACCCGGCGCCGGTCACCATGGGGTCAATCGCTAGAGCAGTCTCAAAGTCACAGAAAACATAGATGTGAGAATTATTCCTGAGAATTCGGTAGCATTCTTTGAAGAAATCCACGAAGTAACTGTTCTCAACTACTGGAAACCATTCATTAGATGAAGCATCAGACACTTTCAGGCGAGTCGTCGTTCCTATGGCCCGCCACTTCTCTAAGGAAGAGTAGGGCGGATCCGTTAGGATTAAATCGACTGACCTATCAGGAAGCGTCCGTAGAGCTTCGATAGCATCCGATTGATACATTGTGCCAGAGTTGTACTCTATCGTTTGTTCCTGGGGCATTCTTGGCGGTCCTGTATGGCTTTGTCACCACCACGTTGCATAGCACTCTTGAGGACTGGTACCGGCCAGTCTGCCACCCCACAGTGGTTTGACGTGTCCATCTCAAAGAAGTAACAGATCGGGCATCGTTCAGTTGGCCACCCATTCATTTTAGGTACCTTGGGTGTGTCTTCAACATTGGTAGCATAAACAGAAACCGTTGCCCCGCTGTTCACATGAATGGATTCTGCGATCTCTCGGACTCGTTGCATGTCCATAGTCGCTTGCCAGAGGGTCTCAGCCCCATTGTGTTGCAAAGTGGGGTGATCTTGCAGTTGCATCTGAAATATTTGCCCCCCAGTGATCCTAAGCGTCCAAGTTTTCATACGAAACACCTAGCAAGCCACCCGACTTCTCGATCGGCAATGTTTTTGCACTCATCCAAATGGAAGAGACAGCCTTCCACATGTTTCTCTTTCAACTGTCTGACCAGGGATTCCCCCAACACTTTAGCCGCTGTATCCACATAAGCAAACTTGGGTTGTGTGTTCGCAGTACCATCCAATTTGAATGTCCACCGTTCAAACGCAACCGGGGTCTCATCTTTTGTTCCTAGAGACACCATGACCCCCGCTTTTTCGAGCCTTTGAATCACCATCTCTAGAATCGTAGGGACTACAGAGCGCCGCCCTTGTGTAGTGGAGAGGAATTTCCAGGTGTAATGCTGTGCATCCTCTGGTGGTATCTCAGCCAAATAGGAACCCGAAAGTGTGTCAACTGCTACGGGGGCTGCAGCTTCCCCTCTTTTGTATGCAGGCAAGTCCATATCGGGACTTTCCCAAAGGGCCATTGCGGCTCTCTGCTTCTCCTCAGATAGAACCAAGGCAGTACCAATTGATTCAGATGGGGGAATCAGACCCAATGCCCGAGCCTTCTCTTCCCTATGGGCTTCTATGGCCTCCATCGTATTTCTAGATGCCATGTCGAGACCCTTTCCTATAGACACAGGATTCCGAGCATTAGTACTGATGGGGACCGCAGGCATGGCTCCTAGAGGAAGTGGCCCTGACCGCAATTCAGGGGCATCTCCATCGAATTGCAACCGTTCCGTGAGGGCTGCTTCGAAAATGGGGTTGAGTCTGGGAAGCTTACCATCATCCCGCCTGTCCTCAAAGAAAGGTGTGAGTTCAGTCTTAGCGATGTTTGCCAGAGCATTGGATTTGGTGATTGAGTGCTGAAGCGTCTCCATGATATCAGGGTGATCTTTGGCCCAGAGCATGAGTTGGGTCATGGCATCAACTTCGGATATCTCCTGAGCCTTGAGTTGGGCCATGATCTCGATGGCTTCTGGAGCTACATCCTTCAACATGTCCAGCATCTTAGTCAGAGTTTGCCCCAACTGTAGTTTTGTGTCTGTCATTTGGATTTTGGTCCCCCGATCTTCACGGTAGCCCCCACAGCAACTTTCGTCTCCTTGGGTACTTCCCACGGATCCGTTTTGGGCTCAGCCTTTCTGGGTTGAACATCACTACCATCCAACATTATCCCACCTGTGGGGGCATCTGTATTTATCTGGACTGTTCCAGGGGTGACGGCTTCGACCATCACAGGGGGACTACTAGGAGGTGGCACTGGAGCAACAATAGGTGTTTTAGGCTTCCCCTGCGACCCTGCCATAGCCTGGACAGCAGCTTCTACTGTGGCAGTAGTTTCCGGTTCAGAAACCTTGCTGACCCCATCTAGAATCGGTATCTCAGGAATTTCCCAATCATTCCTCTGGTCTGCAATCTCCAGGCGCATGGCTTCGTGGAACATAGACGGAAAGTCCATATCCTTGAATCGCTCGAATCTGGGGTCATTGGTGTCTGCAAAAGTGGGGTTGAACAACCTATCCTCTTGAGTAGACATCCTGTTAGTCCAAAGTGACTCTCCCCAACCTGCATTGATACAACTTGGATTCCTGCATCGGGAACAGAAAAATCCCTTGAATTCTGCTGGGGGTGTTCCCCTATCGTTGCATGTGGCTAACAGATCTTGTTTCGGATTTGCACGTTTCATAGACCCACTTCCTTTGCTAGGAGTTCGAAAAGCTGTGGATTGACCCGGACATCTTTCAGGTCATCCGGTAGCCCGTCTGTCCATGATAACACATCCCCGGAAGGAGTTTCTAGTTGAAGTATGTGGTTGCCCTTATTATGTGTCCGGGCAATAACGTAAGCTAGTCGCTCAAGGGTCCCTAAAGTTAAGGGCTGTTTGATCACAAATTTGAATGCCCCCTTCTTCTTGCCCGAAGTACTAGACGACTTCTTTTCCGGGACGGGTTTGGATGTCTCGTCGATCTTGTCACTTAGTTCGAAACCCAATCCCTTATCAGAGGGCACGTCTTGGACAACAACGGAAATGGGGGTGGATTCAGGGGCAACGGGTAGTCCCTCTTGGGGGGGTAGGTCTCCCCCCTGTGGCGGCAATTCTTTGGACGGGGGTTCTATGGTAAGAACTTTGGGCTCCTGAGCTGCCACCATCTTTGGGAACCAGGGCTTCAACTCTTCAGGCCATTTCCCTGTATGGGCGATCTCAGTGAGGCTCCAAGGTACAGTCCAGTCATGCCCCACATCTACATCAACTAACAGGGGGATGGGCCAACCTAACTTTCCGATTAGAGGGTTGTTGGTCATAAGGTGGGTGAAGTCTTGAATGGCATCCTCCATAATATCTGCATCCATGTCGAAAACCAATTCATCGTGCATGGTGATGATCATGCGTGCCTTGTCCAGCCACCCCTTCTTTTTGCAGTGTCGATGGATCATCGTCATAGCTAGCTTAACAATATCTGCTCCAGATGATTGTACGGGGCCATTAACTGCATTGCGTTCGGCTTTAGCAATGAAGGCCATATTATTCCGGGGGGCACCTTTTGCGTCCTTACCAAATTTCGGGAGCTGGATATCTGGGACAGGATAGTGCCTACCAAAAGCAGTCTTTACGTACCCTGTCTTACGACCAAAGTCCTGTGTACGCTTCCACCAATCCTGGAGCCCTTTGTATGTAGCATCGAACGTCCGTTTGATTCTCCACCCTTCATTCTCGTCCACACCTGTTGCCGCACATACCGCATGGCCCCCACCGCCGTAACAGAGGGCGAAGTTCGTACTGTTATGGGAGACGAGCCCATTGGCCCAGTATAGATGGGATGGGTCATCAACATGAAGGTCCAGACAAGGATGTTTGCCAGCCGGATATATGCCTAGAATTCTGTTGGGGCCTCTGGGGTGCCTTTCCCGTGAATCCTGTAGTCGAGCCGCATTAACTGGGTACCTCATATATGGTCCAATTTGCCACATCGTATCGGCTGGCAACGTTACCCGGAATTTCAGTCGTGTGAGAGTAGTCTCCCACTCGACTTCTACCCACGGTTCCATACCTAGTGCAGAGGCTACTGTTGCTACTTGGGACGCAAACCCAATATCAAAAGTTGCCCACCTACCCACCCCATCAGTGTCTGATACTTCCCCCATGATATCCCAAAGCCCTGCCATGTAGTGAAGCATTGCTTCTCTACCAGCTGAAAGAACGAAGGCTGGGACTCGTGATTTATTGCCTCGGAGGAATGGTAAGACGCCGATGAGACCAGCCATTGGCATTTCTACTCGATCTAGAGCACCACCATTAGCGTCTCCTTGATAGGCGCCTGCAAGGTAACTAGTTTCATGGTCTGGGTCATGGAACGCAGCCATTTCATGCGCACTGATCCGTTGGTAGGGGGCATCTATAAGGGTTGGGATGCCAGCTGTCTGTATTACCCATGCGACATCAAGATCCCCTGCCAGCGATTGAAGGGTTCCATCACCCACCTTGAACGTATGTCTCTCAGTGCAGGCTACAATCCCACGATTAGTCACGATGTAGAAGAGGTCTTGCAAGCCCCCATTGTAGACCTCCACTAAGGGGACTGGTCCTGTCTCCCCCCGGACCACCCCTAGGAGAGGCATGAAAGTATCTTCCGGCCCTGTTGGTAGTGTCCCGAGAGTTTGCAGAACACCATCCCTGACTATGAGTGTATCCAAGTGAAGACACTTCCCGTATCCTCTCAATGCCTTCCAATCGTCTCTCTTCTGTGCATCTGCCCCATAGATACCCAACGCAGTCAAAGTGTGCAGGTCGCCAATCTTGTCAGAGCCACAATCGGGGCAATATCTGGGGGGTGGAACATCCCGATCGAACATCCGGTTGCAACCAGCACAGTGAAAGAATTCCGAGAGCCACTTTGGTTCACGACTCAGGTTGGTTACAATTCGAAGTTCTTCGCCACTAAAGTCGATCGCGACAATGAAGCTATCCTTCTTCCGTGGGGTGAAACATTCTCTGATGCGAGTCATACAGGCGGGTCGATTGGGGTCATACGTGGCAGGAGTCCCCTGCATGAAGTAAGAAGTGCCGCCATCTTCGGTTGGGTTCTTCGGTTTGGACGTAGAGAATCTTCCCGTGTCTGTTTTGAGTCCATTGAAACCAATTCGCACCGTATCGTCTACAGGGCACGTATCATTCCACAGCGGTAGTAGAAAAGTCGAGAGTGCCTTTTGTGTTTCCCTGAAACGAATGACTTTAGCGACCCAAGGGAGTTTACCAGCTGCCTTGGTCAGAATTTCATCCAATACATCAGCAGATGTCTGTACTTGCCCAGATTTCTCTGTGTAAGCTAAACCTGGAACTTCCAGTTCTTCCAGCATCAGCCCGAACTGCTGAGGCGACATGATATCGTACTCAGCTGGATATGTCCTTTCCCCACCATCCTTCTTTTTCTTGGTGATGGGCAATCGTCGGGACTTCTCGTACAAGAAGGAGTCCGTCGCAATTCGTACCTTGTTGTTGCACTCCGCACGGGCATCCTTTAGTGCCTCGATCAAGGCCATATTCCCACCCTTGTCGATACTGAAGGTGGGGTTGGTCTTCTGGAATTCCCGTTCAACGAGGTAGAAATGCAGTGGGGTAATGTCCCTACCGATGATCTCAGAGGCTAAACGGTAGACCTCTTGCATGGACTCAAAGCATTCTTTCTGTCCAATCTGTATGAGTTCTGCAACTTTGGCTTTATCAACATAGACTCGATTCCTTTCCATCCATCGAGTAGCCCCCACACAAGACTTCTCGATCTTGTAGATAGTGCTTTGGGAATCCTCACAGGTCACCACCAATGGTAGGAAATGCTCGTACAGCTGGTAGGTACACACCGCATCGGAGGCACCATACCAAACGACTGCATCATCATCGGACGGATTGAGCAGAGAGAAATCCAGGGGACCTTTGTACTTTAATGGGAAGAGATCCTTCAACTCAATCATCTTCTGGCCAAGGATCGTATCGGCCAAAGGTTTCAGCCCAAAGCGTCTTGCCCTGGAATTCTCCAGATAGGCCAGGATGAGGGTGTCTTCCCATTTCCCAGGTAGATCCCAGTCGCCCCACGGCCTATCTCGCCCATTGAAGGTGAGGAACTCTTGGTCAAACTTTCCGTTGTGAAAGATGGCTACTGCAGGACTATCCAGGAGTCGAACGAATTCCGTCTCAAACTCAGGAAGCGGGACATTGCAAGGCAATAGGTTTGTTGCCCCAGTGGACTCGATTCTCTGGATATGCCTGAGCGGGATGTAGTAGCCCGTGACCCCATCAGGAGAAAGACAGATGCCTACAATGTCTTTGACTGTCTTCCCATTGAAGACACGATTATCCAGGCCTGTGCATTCAATGTCCAAAGCGTACAGCTTGGATGCAATACATGCATCCATGGCTTGCTTGAGGATAGCGAGTCCATCTGGCTTGGTCCAATCCACGAGGATGAAGTTTTTCTTCTTCATCCATGGAAGTTTCTCTATAGGAGCGTGCTGATTACTGCTGTCCAGAATGTCTGCAAGATCCATCGGCGTCTCCCGTGGTGCCCTTAGAGGGAGAATTCCCCACCTTCGATTACGATCACGTATCTACCCTCTTTCCAGGCCATAGCGACACGAGTAGCCGCTTCCCGAAATTCAGGTGTCTTGCCAGGTGCCTCATAGCAATCAGGTACATCCCTGCACGGACGGCATTTCGGGGATGCCATTGCACAAGTGCTGGCTGACGCCAGGACGCATTTACTCTCAGCATCCGATACCTTCCCCGCCCTTATGTGCGGTGGACGGCCCAGAAATTCAACTAGGGGCTTTGTCCAGCCATGTAAGGCATCGGAAAGCATATGTCCTGATACCACTAGTATCTGGTCACCCCAAGAGGTTCCTCGAAGTGGCGCTAGGACCCCCCAAAAGTCATCACCCTTGGGGATTGCTCTGAGAATCGGTACTGCCCCCCAGATCGTTCCTGATATGATCGACTTGACCAGATAATTTTCCATGGATCAGTGCCTTCAACTTGTCCAACAGTTTGGACATCTCTTGGATGGCTTTGTCTTCCTGCCACTCTTCATTATCAAAGTGCCACTCTATCATGTCGGAGACTTCCCAAAATCCAAGCACCTCTCTAAGAGACAATACCCTATCGTTCCTCTGTGCATCCAAAATAGAGTGAACTCGTTTGACTAGAGGGCCCAAGTGGACGTGTTCCCTGAGGGACTCCTGTATCTGGTCCGGCTTGGAAATCGATTCGTCCTCTTCATCCCAAGCTAATGGTGGGAGGCCGTATGACTTCTCCAGATAGGACAACGCATTGGAAATTGTCATATTTCGTTTGATCATGGTCAGAGTGATGGCATCTCTCGTGGCCGAACAAGCAAAGCATGAAGCCAGATTAGTGGATGGGTAGCATCGTGCAGAAGGTTTCCCATCATGCCCATCACCATGGAGATCGCATGCAAACTGTTGTTCCCGGTCATCCCCATCGGGCCGTACTTGATAGCCCAGATCGTAGAGAACTCGGACTATTGGAACTTCCCTGCGTATTCGATCCGCCCTCTTCCTAGTCCGACTCATGTCTCACCTCACAGGTGGGTTCTCGCCCTTCCCCGAAAACCCGAAGAAAACAATCGTCGTGTACCCACAGCAGATTGCCACCACCCCACCGTGTCATCCCGGACATTGCCTTCCCACACAGGGGGCAGATATCTGAAAGAGTCGGAACAAGTCTCTTCTGTGCCAAAGTCCGCAACCTCATGGTAACCAAAGGGTCTACCATGGATACCTCTCCATCCTGTCCTGGAACTGGTGGTATTGGGCCTTTGGGCGGATCAAACAATGGACATTCTGGTAACGGACGCATGTCCAGGTATTTAGTCCATGTGGATTTCCACCCGATTCTAGGATCCCAATCGTAGATGCTGCTACGGATCACCCCCAAGAAAGTGTACACCAAGCTATCATGAAGAAATCCCACCAAGCCGTTCCGTATCGATGTTATCACCATATCATCTAAGTCACTCTCGACCCAAGCTACCTTACAATGGAAAGTATTCCCATTGGTGAAATTGAGGGACAGGGATACTTGTACTCGTCCTCCATTCCTTTCATGCTCTATAGACATTTGTGGGTTGGATTGTGGGATCAAGTCACCCCATAGGGACATTTCAATGGACCTCTCCAGTACTGCCAAGGAAATCGGATTTTTCTTGGTACCGCCAATCCTACGATGTGACTTGTGTCTTTTAGGTGACAATCAGTGTAGACCCCCCTACACCTCTACGATACCCCTTAATGGGTTGAAAGGTCTTTTAGCTTGTTCCCTTGGATAGCCAGCTGGATTGCACAGGATACGAGTGTCCCCGAAGAAATAGTCGACAGGTTCGTGGGCGTGCCCATGGATCCAAAGGAACGGAACCACGCGTAGGATCAATTCTGACATGTCACAGAGGTAGTAGCGAGTGAGGTTGCTGCTCTTGTATCTACCCGCCACGGACAGCGGTGTGGGCAAATGATGTGTGACCACAATGTCCCCGTGCTGAATGTTCTCTTTTAGGAACTTGACTGCCGTCCTATTGATCTCCTCGAATCTCTGGGGGAACTTGACTATTTCGGAGAAATCAGCCAATCCATCGGCATAAACTAAACTCATGGGGTCCGGCGTGAACCACATGGTGGACCCCACAAATCGTTGCCCAGAGATAGTTGTCACGGCATTGTTGAGAACGGTAAGGTTTGGGATTTCTTTTGCAAGTCGTTTGAGTTTTGCGTTGACTACATCGAATCCCGAGAAGTAATATTCGTGATTTCCGGGCACGAAGATGACATGCTTGAAACGTTCGCAGGTAAAACGGAGGCAACTCTCAAAGGTCTCCGAATTGCCAGCGTCACCTGCTAAGACAACAACATCAATTCCAGTGGGATCCAGAGATGAGACAAATTGCTTGCCACTGTCCACATGAAACTCTGAGTGAATGTCTGAAAGAACAAGAATTCTCATGGCTTCTTTGGGGGATACAGTACAGCATACAATAGCTCCCCCAATTCCCTCCTGACCCGGGCCTCTATAATAGTATCTGCGGCTACATCTGCTGTCTGAGGCCTCACCTCCAAGACACCTTTGACCATACTGAGGGCAGCTGCGATCCTCTGAGCCTCCTCATCAGTGACACGTTCATCAAGGATTACTGTGAAGCCATTGTACCTATCAGACATCTGAGGTGCCTCCACCCAAAGCTGCCACACCACATATTACTACTCTAACCGTAGCGAAGCTAACTTACTCTGTAGTAACTTTTTTCCCAGTCGTGCTGTAGCCATCCTCTGACCACCCACCACCTTTTAGGTGAAAGGTCGTCAAGGATACTAGTTTCTTGGTCAGAGCAGCACACTTGGGACACGGAGGCGGCGGGTCACTGGACTTCTGTAGGGTATCAAATCTGTGCTTGCACTTAGTGCAACTGAACTCGTAGAAGGGCACGGCACCTACCTCACTTATCCAACAGGTCATCCAGGCTCATAGGAGCCTCAGGTTCCTTTACAGTAGTCGGTTTACCCTCATCGTCAAGACCAAAGAGGGCCTCCAGACTAAGGGGGGCCAATGGTTTGGATGCCACTCCTCCAGTAGCGTCCAGAACAATTTGGGCCAATCCCGCCAGAGCCTTTCCCATCATCTTAGCGGATTCGATGGTCAATTCTGGGACAGACTCTACCTTTGCCGTGCATACCCCTCTGACCACAGGCTCTTCCGGCCCCTCAAGGAAGTCAATTCCAAGGGTATCCTGCGGCTTCTCGATAGGCACAACATCCGATACTAACGTAGCCGGATTCCACTTACCTATCTCACGGTTCCAATGCCTCAATCTAGCATCTGCTATTCGTGCGTAGGTGTCATCCTTCTCAATGCCGATGAAGTCATGCCCCGTCTTCAAACATGCTATCCCGGTAGTCCCAGACCCGATAAACGGGTCGAGGATCGGACCCTGATCCGTAGGGATGCCTTGAAGGAGAAATTCGTCTATCTCAATAGGTTTGACCGTGTTGTGAGACATTCCAACAATGGTTTGGAATGTGGGCGAGCCATCTACTGAAAGGTTCCACACATCACCCACATACGGGACTAGAGTGACTTTTTGGACCTTGTTGCAAATGAGCGTTTGTCCATTCTCTCTGTGATGAAGTAGAGACATTGCTAGTGGGTTATCAGTTTGTTCTAGTGAAAGGATTTCATCGCCCTCTCTCAAATCCGAAGCTTGCACCCAGACTTCTTTCGTTCCCCAACCACCTGCTGCTACTCGTAATACAAGGAACGGATGATTGTCGGACGCCAATGTAGGCTCTAGTACCCCCAACACATGTATCTCAAAAAGGTTTGGGCTGGTGTAGGGATGCTGTGATACGTGAGTCACTAAATGGTACTGACCATCCTCTGACAGGACTTTGTCCCCAACTTTGATCTCCTTGATAGGACGCCATCCCGTCTCAGTTCTTACCCGGGCATCCGGATGCAAGCAAGGGTGGGTACAGCGTTCAAGCACTTCAAACTCCGTGAACTCCTCAAACTTGTCAATGAGTTCATCGGGGATCTGGTCCCTACTGATCCCACCTTTAAGCATTGCTAAGGTTTCCTTCTCATCTCCGTCCAATTCGCCTAGCAATGCCTCGTAGACATCCTGTATCTCTTCCACATCCTTTCCGGTCCATTTGCACTTGGTCTTTTGCCCGGTGGGGAGGTCATGGATACCTGCATTGCGCTCAGACGTTGATGCCTTGGCGCAATACTTGAATTTGGGGTTCTCAGGATCAACAGGTGGTCTCAACCAGCAGATAGAATCCCGGATTTCAAAGCCAGCATCCTCAAGATTACAGACCCCCGTATGACCTGTAGGCTGAATGTCCGGGGCGACCAACAAGCAATGCCCACCCGGACGTAAGCACCTGAGCATCAATTCTGACTGTTCCGGTGTGGGGGTTCCTTGGGCAATGATACCGTGATAATGGTTTTCGGGGAGAGCCGCAAAGTCTGTAATCTCCAGTTCACCATTGAAAAGGATGAGACACTCACCCCCATCAGGGATGATCATGGTGTGAAGATACTCCAGCATCTCCTTTGGCATCTTCTTGTTTGCTGTGGTCATATCCGTCTCCTGCACTTGCTTGAAAAAACGGGAAGCCGTTCCAATGTCTTTGAAACCACCTGTACTCCTACAAGACCCACTGACTGTATCTCCATTGCTCTTCCAACCCTTGCTGGCTGGACCCGAACCCCCCCTGAGAAGGATACTCCACTTTGACTATCAAGAACCGAAATAGGGCACATTTTATCGCAGTTCCAAACGGCCACGGCCTCTTTTCCGGTGGAATCCCCGTGTTGATTGCCAGAGTGTGAAACACCTCGAATGAAGCCTGTAGTGGATGTTCCTTCATAAGCATTGTGCAGAATGGACGAAGAGGGGCTTCCTTTGACAATCTTAATGCCACGGTTTTGACAGGTTAGATCATGCTGAAGAAGTAAGTTGGCAGGCCAGCGCCCTAAGAGTTCAGATGGCCGGAAAGCGGCTCTGGTTTCAAAGGATCCCCTGTAGTCTAATCTCCCGATGGAAACCGACTCAGCCGCCTTACGTCCAGAGATACTGAAATTCCCGGACTTCCTTGCAGTGTTTCTTCTATCAGCCGCTGGACTGTGCCCTTCAGCGCAACTTATCCGATTGCTGTCAATATCAAACCCGCCACACCCCCATCGGGCCACATTGCCCGTGACGCTCCCCTCAGACAAAGGGCGCCTAGCTAGGGAAATAAGACGCATCAGTCATCCACTTGTGGAAAGGATTTGAAGAAACGAGACGCGGAGCCAGAGTCGTTATAGCCGTTGTTGGCATCCCCACAAGCGTGTCTATTCGGACCAAAACAAGATGCTGTCTTCCCTGTTCGTGGTAGATGTCCCATACTCACAGTTTTAGGGAAATATCCTGACACATTGCTAAGAACCACATTGGCTGGCCACCTGCCATTAGATGTGTCTGTAGGTGAACTTGGGTTACTCCTAACGAAAGTACCAATAGGAGCGGATGCCGCACGTCTAGGGGTGTTGCACAATCGATTAGTTGTCATTACCCTGCATCCATCCACATTCAGCCCGCCTGTAGACCACTCTAGAGTATTACTCACAACCGTCCCCCCCCCCCCC